>Ga0307489_10000392_pt1 | contig 26043 bp, 24 predicted proteins | sample SB12metaG_FD_202247 | JGI IMG/M metagenome (GOLD analysis project Ga0307489, IMG submission 202247) | Sea-ice brine microbial communities from Beaufort Sea near Barrow, Alaska, United States - SB 1.2 | ecosystem: Environmental > Aquatic > Marine > Coastal | place: USA: Alaska | collected... | reverse complement strand
CTACCGTTTGAAGCAAACTGTCTGGACTTTCACCGTACCGAGCGCAGTATTAAAACCCCCAGTTCAGAGCAGGTCAGGCAACCCATCTACCGCAGCGGCATGACCCAATGGCAAAATTTTGAATCACAATTGCAGCCACTCGCCGCCCTTTTAAAACCCGGCTAAGAGCAGCTAAGGCAGTAAAAAATGATTAGCCGCCCTTATCACGGTTAAAAGCACTACCCGAGCAAGTAAATTGACGTTTATGGGTTGCAACTCGCCCTTCGATATTGGCCACTGATGGCGTTAGTTCATAGCATTTGAAATCGTTAACCACTCCTGCTATGCACATGGTTGCAGGATTAGATATTGGATCTTAGGCTGAGGGCTTAATTAATGAGTTCTCTTTAAGCCCTCAGCCTTTACTCGAATTGCCATAGGTCAGGCTCAACAATCGCTAAGGGTTATACTCTAAACAACAGCCCCCCTTAATTTAAGCAATTACCCAGGCACTCGGGTCTCATACCAGCCTAGGGTGTTTGGTGCGTTGCTGGTGCCATACCGTTTATCACCTCATAACGTGACCTGATACAGCCCATTAATAAACGCCAGGCGCAGAGGGCTTAATTGAGCATAATCAGAATATTGGTCAATTATGCATATCACCAGTGTTACATCCTATTATTGCCAGGCTCTATCCCATAAATTACGCCTAATTTTCCGGGATAAAAAATCGCTTTTTTTCCGCCACCGTCAGTGCCTGGCGAGGCAAGCGTTTTTTGGCCCGTTCAATTAATTCTTTAATGGAAGGGTTGTCCCATATCCGCGCGGTCTGGTCATAAGAGGCGGTCACTACCTGCTGGCCATCGGGGCTGAAATGGGCGCTAGAGACTGGGGCTTCATGGCCTGCAAACACGGCCCGTTCTTCACCGCTGGCCACATCCCATATTCGCGCGGTCTGGTCAAAAGAGGCGGTCACTATCTGCTGGCCATCAGGGCTGAAATGGGCGCTAAAGTCTTTATCTTCATGGCCTATCAGCACGGCCTGTAATGGTTCTTTAATCCAGAATTGATATCCTTTGCCGCAATTGGCACCATTGGTGTTGCGTTAACGGCGCTGGCCAGCAGGCGTGAATCGATTAACCAGGACGAGCGTAACTCAATACGCTATAAAATCACTGCTAATGTGCTGGCCAAGGTTGCAGAAAAGTATTCGACCGAACAAAAGCGCTCTAATAACGCGGGAAAACCTGAAGCTAAGGCAAAATAAAACCCAACAAATCATATTGATAGTTAAATTATTGGCCCATACATCACGTTTGGTAAGCACCTTATTTCCATGGCATCACAATTACTGAGTGTTTTGGCCACTAAATACCTGAGTATTTTACTCAAGTATATACTTGAGCGTTTTACTCAGGTATTGTAGTCCCACTGACAGCCAAAAACTGTTGTCCACATTCTTCCCATGGTCTGGATTAATCAAGACCATGGGAAGAATTTAGCATGTCGTTATTGGCATCAGGACAGCAGCACTAGTGAGGAACCACAGTATGAGTGAACAACTCGATCAGGCGTTATCCCGCAAATACGATGCAGGGTTTGTTTCTGACATCGAATCTGAAACCTTTCCAGCTGGCTTGGACGAAGATGTTATACGCCGCATCTCCGCCATGAAAGAAGAACCAGAATGGATGTTAGAGTGGCGTCTGCGCGCCTATAACAACTGGCTTGATATGGAAGAGCCAGATTGGGCTCACGTACATTACCCTAAAATCGATTTTAAGGCTATCTCATATTACTCGGCACCAAAGAGTATGGCGGACAAACCCCAGTCCCTAGATGAAGTAGACCCTGAACTGCTGCGCACCTATGAAAAGCTGGGCATTCCCCTTTATGAGCAAGAAATGCTAGCTGGAGTGGCAGTAGACGCCGTTTTCGATTCTGTGTCTGTGGTGACCACCTACCGTGCAAAGCTGGAAGAAGCAGGCGTTATTTTCTGCCCCATTTCCGAGGCTGTACATAAATATCCTGAACTGGTAAAAAAATATCTCGGATCGGTAGTTCCCCGTTCAGATAATTACTTCGCCGCCCTTAACAGTGCAGTATTCACCGATGGTTCATTTGTCTATATCCCCAAGGGTGTGCGTTGCCCTATGGAGCTGTCCACCTACTTCCGCATCAATGAGGAGAATACTGGCCAGTTCGAACGGACACTGATTATTGCCGAAGAGGGTAGCCATGTAAGTTACCTGGAAGGTTGCACTGCGCCTCAACGGGATGAAAACCAGCTGCATGCTGCCGTGGTTGAACTGGTTGTCATGGATGATGCTCAAATCAAGTACTCCACCGTACAAAACTGGTATCCCGGGGATGAGAACGGTAAAGGGGGGATATATAACTTTGTGACCAAACGCGCTATATGTCACACCAATGCCAAGGTTTCCTGGACTCAGGTGGAAACCGGCTCTGCCATTACCTGGAAATACCCTAGCTGTATACTCAAAGGCGATAACAGTGTGGGTGAATTCTATTCTGTTGCCCTGACCCGGGGCAGACAGCAGGCCGATACGGGCACCAAGATGATCCATTTGGGAAAGAATACCAAATCCACTATTATTTCCAAGGGTATCAGCGCCGGTAACAGTAACAATACGTACCGTGGCCTGGTCAGTATGGGCTCTAAGGCTGAAGGTGCCCGTAATTTTACCCAGTGTGATTCACTGCTCATTGGTGATCGCTGTGGTGCTCACACCTTTCCTTATATTGAGAGTCGCAATCCCTCTGCCATAGTGGAGCATGAGGCTACCACCTCCAAGGTCAGCGATGATCAGATGTTTTTATGCCAGCAACGTGGCCTTGATCCTGAAAAGGCTGTATCGATGATCGTTAATGGCTTCTGTAAGGAAGTATTCAAAGAACTGCCCATGGAGTTCGCCGTAGAGGCGGGCAAATTACTCGAGATCAGTCTTGAAGGCTCAATAGGATAAAAATTCATGCTTAAAATTACAAACCTGCACGCCAGTGTAGAACAAAAAAATATACTCACAGGTCTAAACCTGGACATTAAACCCGGTGAAGTTCATGCCATTATGGGCCCCAACGGCGCAGGTAAAAGCACCCTGGGTTTCATTCTATCCGGTCGCGAAGGCTATGAAGTGAGTGAAGGCCAAGTAGAATTTCACGGCGAAGACCTGCTTGACATGGCGATAGAAGAACGGGCCCGCAAGGGACTGTTTTTGGCCTTTCAATATCCGGTAGAGATCCCCGGTGTGAGCAATATGGCCTTTATGAAAGAATCAGTAAACGCCATACGTGAGCAACGTGGTGAAACGCCATTGACTGCCACAGAGTTTTTGAAAAAAGCCAAGGAAGCCTGCAAACAAGTGCAGCTATCGCTTGATTTTCTTAAACGGGGTGTTAACGAAGGGTTTTCCGGCGGCGAAAAGAAACGCAACGAAATTATGCAGATGATCCTGCTTGAACCAAGTCTATGTATTCTGGATGAATCCGACTCTGGTTTGGATATTGATGCCCTACAGGTAGTGGCTGAAGGCGTGAACAGTCAGCGCGACGGTAAACGCAGCTTTATTATCATCACTCACTATCAGCGCCTGCTCGATTATATTAAACCGGACTATGTACATATTTTGGCCAATGGTAAAGTCGTCAAAAGCGGTGACGCCTCACTGGCCACAGACGTGGAAAAAGAAGGTTACGCTTTTCTGGGACAGGATAACGCCGAGGAGACGAATGCATGAGTCAATGGTTGCAGCAGGTCATAGACCGTGGTCAGGCGACTGATGACTGGCTTAGCCCACTTCGGGCTCACGCCCTTGAAGCGCTGGGCAACGCTAAATGGCCCAATCGTCGGGTAGAAAGCTGGAAGTATACCTCACTGGCACCACTGGAACAGCTTGAATTAAGCCCGGGTACCACAGCAGGCGAAGCGATCATTGAAGATATAGAGGGCTTGAACAGCCTAGATTTGGTATTTTTAAATGGCAAATTACAAAGCGATATAAGCTTACTGCCTTTACCACAAGGACTGCATATCAGTAGCTTGCTGGATGCATCGGTTAAGGAACAAAACACGGCTAAAGCCCTGTTTGCCAAGATCAAGCCTCGGCGACATCTTTTTGGGCTGGTCAACGATGCCCTGGCGCAAGATGGGCTGATTATCGATATTGATGCCGGCAGCAAGATTGAACAGCCGATTCGGATTGTTAATATCAGTACCGAAGGACAAGAGTCTCATCATCGTGTGCTGGTACGCTTAGGTAGTCATGCCAGTGCCACGGTGATTGAGCATGGACAAGGCAAACAAGCCAGCTTTAGCACCGGTTTTGCCGAATATGACATCGGTGAACAGGCTTATCTTGAGCATTATAGAATGGCCATGCATACCCATCAGGCCATTCATATCGGCGGCTGTCATTTCAGTCTGCAGCAAAAAGCACAACTTAACAGCACACTGATCGCTTATGGCAGTGAGTTGTCCCGCATGGATGTGGACATCATTCATAACGGTGAACATGCCAAGGCCAAATTTAACGCCGTTTACCTGCTCGGCGAATCAGAACACTTCGATCTGCACAGCACCATCGAACATGTGGTGCCCAATGGCACCACAAAAGAAAATGCCCGAGGCATTGTGGGTGACAAGGCCAAGGCCGTTTTCAATGGCCGTATTCATATTCATCGAGATGCCCAGAAGACACTGGCGGAGCTGCATAACCGCAACCTGTTATTGTCCCGTCGCGGTCAGATAAATACTAAGCCTGAGTTGGAAATCTATGCCGATGACGTCCTGTGTGCTCATGGTGCCACCGTTGCCGAGACCGAGGAAGAAACCCTGTATTACTTGCTTTCCCGTGGCATATCACGATCCCAGGCACTGGTTATGCTCAACTTCGGCTTTATTCAGGAACTGGTGGATCAGATGCCTAATCAGCATCTGGCGCAATGGCTCAAGCCCCAATTGCAATCACGCTTCGTGGAAATGGAAGTCAAATGACCGCCAGCAAAAATGCACTGAATATCGATGACATCCGGAGCCAGTTCCCTATTTTGCATCAGCAGATTGAGGGTAACCCCCTGGTATATCTGGATAATGCCGCCACCACCCAAAAACCTCAGGCGGTGATCCAGGCGATAACCGATTTTTACACCCAGTGTAATGCCAACGTGCATCGCGGCGCCCATCATCTTTCCGATGAGGCCACTCGGCGCTACGAAAAAGCCCGGGATACAGTCGCCAACTTTATGCATGCCCGTGATCGCAAGGAAGTGATCTGGACCAGTGGCACCACAGAAGGTATCAATATTGTTGCCAATGGCATGGCCCAACGCCTCAAAAGTGGCGATGAAGTGCTGGTAACGGAAATGGAACATCACGCTAACCTTGTCACCTGGCAGCAGGCCTGTGCCCGTAGCGGTGCAACACTGAAAATTGCGCCCATCCATGATGACGGCACACTGGATACCAAAGCCTTTGCTTCCCTGTTGACACAGAAAACGAAAATGGTTGCCCTGCCCCATGTTTCTAATGCCTTGGGTACAGTAAATCCGGTAAAAGAGCTCACCGCCCTAAGTAAAGAAAAAGGCGCGTTAGTCCTCATTGACGGGGCACAGAGTATCGCCCATGGCAATGTGAACGTAAGCGATATCGGCTGTGATTTTTACGTGTTTTCCGGCCACAAGCTCTTTGGCCCTACCGGCATCGGTGTGCTATGGGGTAAAGAAGCCGTACTTCAGGACTGGCCTGTATGGCAGACCGGCGGTGAAATGATTGCCAAAGTCACGTACCAAAGTTCTACCTGGGGCGAATTGCCTAACCGCCTTGAGGCTGGCACCCCCAATATTGCCGGTGCCGTCGGTTTAGGTGCCGCCATAGACTGGTTTACCAGCCTGGACTTAAGCGCGGTGCAAGCTCATGAGCAGGCACTGATGGCCAGCGCCCTGCGACAGGCCCAGGCTTTTGAAGGCCTAACCATTATCGGCAATGCCCCCAATAAGTTAGGCGTGTTGAGTTTTACATTACAGGGCAGCCACCCCGCCGATATAGGCTTTCTTATGGATCGACAAGGCATTGCCATACGTACGGGGGATCATTGTGCCCAACCACTGATGCGCCGCTTGAATTTACCGGGGACAGCCAGAGCTTCATTCTCGGTATATAACACTTTAGAAGAAGTCGACGCGTTGTTTATTGCCCTTAAAAAAGTCCAGAGCATGCTGGCCTGAGGATTATTTGATGAATGTAGAAAAGTTTACCCCCGAAAACAGTCAAGGCGATGCCGTCACCCTGACAAAAGCTGCGATAAAGTATTTTGAAGGCAAGTTAGCAGAGCACCCCGGTCATCTATTGCGCCTGTCTAGCAAAGTCAGCGGCTGCACCGGTTACTCCTATGTGCTGGACGTTGCCAAGCAACCAGAAGATGGGGACACGCGAATCGAAGCGAGTGATAAGCTCACCCTAACCATCGCCGCCAAAACTATGGATTTAGTCAGAAACACTGAAATTGACTATGTCAAAGAAGGCGTCAACGGCGTAGTCAGGTTTAATAACCCCAATGCCGTCAATGAATGTGGTTGTGGTGAAAGCTTTAATGTCAGTTAGATGTCATTACAAACCTGTGCTTTGTCATAAAGAGGTTCAATAAATGCAACAAAAAATGGTGTCTACTGAGCGCGAATGCAAGGCAAGGGGTGTGCCTAATGGCGATTTACAAGTGATCCCACAAGGCGAATTTGTCAATATCACCCAGGATCTTGGCGGCAACTATACCGTCACCTGGCGCGGCAATATGCTACGTATTGATGGCACTGATGCCGATGCCATAGGCCGCAAGCCGCAAAAGCTGAACTTCCCTATCCTCGATGATGGTCTTATCCATAAGGATCATGTTTTACAAGCCCTGGCGACTGTCTATGATCCTGAAATTCCCATTGACCTGTTATCTCTGGGGCTGATCTACAAGGTTTTTGTCAATCAGGATACACAAACCGTGCATATCGATATGACCCTAACGGCCCCCGCCTGTGGTATGGGACCAGTACTGGTAGGCGATGTAGAATACCGAGTGAGCATGGTACCCAATGTTAAAAAGGTTGCAGTAGAGCTGATATTTGATCCCCCTTGGTCCCGTGAGATGATGAGCGAAGAAGCTCAGCTCGAAGCCGGTATCTTTTTCTAGCTATATAACCTGAGATTCCATGATGAACCTACCAAGCAGCAAAGAAATTGTTGAGGATATGGCCTTTTTTGATGACTGGGAGCAGCGCTATCAGTACATCATCGATTTGGGCAAAAGTATTTCACCTATTGATGAAAGTCTAAAAACTGACGACAATCTGGTCAGAGGCTGCCAAAGCAGTGTGTGGCTAGTGAGCACTGAGCGGGACGGTAAATTACAGTTTCAGGCAGACAGTGACGCAGTGATTGTTAATGGCTTGCTGGCCTTAGTGATGGCCGTTTTTAATGACAAAACCATGGAGCAGATCCTGGATTTTAATATCAGCGGCTATTTCCAAGAACTGGACCTTGAGCGCCATATCACCCCCACCCGCGGTAACGGCCTGCATGCTATCGTCGCCAAAATTCAAGCCCTGGCTAAAATAAAGAAGTAAAAAGATAAGTGTGATAAGTATTTGAAAGCCATCTTGGTTCAAATATTATTCAGACATTAATATTAACATCATATATACCCAAAATCATTGAAGTTTCAGCTAGGCGGCAAAGGAACTCAGCCCCATGAGCTTAGACCTATGGGTGAGTGAAAGCAGCCAACAACGCTGCAGCTTCAAGGGTGACGGGTATAGGTACGGATAGCTTTTTCCACCCTAGTTTAAAGAGTATTAAATGAGAAATACCATCACTGAAACCGTCACGAATGTTCATCACTGGAATGATTCGCTGTTTAGCTTTAAAACGACTCGTCTACCCACCTTCACCTTTGAAAACGGTCAGTTCGTGATGATAGGGCTTGAGGTCGATGGAAAACCATTGCTGCGCGCTTACAGTATTGCCAGTGCCAATTATGAAGATGAACTCGAATTCTTTAGTATAAAAGTTCCCGATGGTGCACTTACATCTCGTTTGCAGCACATTCAGGTTGGTGAGTCGGTTACTCTATCGACGCGCCCTGCCGGGACCTTGGTAGCTGGCCACCTGAAACCAGGAAAGCACCTATACTTGCTGGCCACCGGAACTGGGTTAGCACCCTTTATGAGCATTATTAAAGATCCAGACTTATACGAACAGTATGAAAAAATTATAGTGGTTCATGGCGTGCGTTATATTTCTGAGCTCGCTTATCAGCAAACCATCTGTGATGAACTACCGAACAATGAATTTTTTGGTGATTGGGTCAAAGAAAAATTGATTTATTACCCCACAGTGACACGAGAGGCGTTTCGGTCTGAGCCTCATCAACAAAGAATTACTCACTTGTTAGCGAATAATACGTTAACACAAGAAATTGGCTTGCCTGCTCTTGATCCAAGTACCGATAGATTCATGCTTTGTGGTAATCAAGCCATGCTTGATGACACGATGGCAATTTTAAATAAACAAGGCTTTAAAAAGGCTACATCGCGAGAGAAAGGCGATTATGTAATCGAACAAGCCTTCCTCGAAAAGTAGTAACAGGCAAATGATTAACACGCTTAATACAGCACATATTAAGCACATAAAAGGGTTTAAAACGTATGACTAAACCGACCAAAATGGTGCCAGGTGAAAAACTACGGGATGCTGAAAAAATGGCGTTTATCCCGATAAAAGTTTTACCAACAGAAAAAGCAGCAAAGTTGAGTAAACCATCATGGCTAAAAATCCGCATACCAAAATCAACTGAACGTATTGATGCTATTAAACAAGCGATGCGTAAGCATGGCTTGCACTCAGTGTGTGAAGAGGCATCGTGCCCTAACCTGTCAGAGTGTTTTAACCACGGTACTGCCACCTTTATGATTTTAGGGGCTGTTTGCACTCGTCGTTGCCCGTTTTGTGATGTGGCCCATGGCCGTCCTTTAGAACCTGATGCTGCTGAGCCTGAAAAACTCGCCATCACTATTAAAGACATGAAGTTAAACTATGTGGTTATCACCTCAGTAGACCGTGATGACCTTCGCGATGGGGGTGCACAACATTTTGCCGATTGTATTCGTGAAATTCGTAAGCATAACCCACATATCACCATTGAGGTTTTGGTACCTGATTTTCGTGGCCGCATGGACCGCGCGCTAGAGATACTCATTGCAACGCCACCGGATGTATTCAACCATAATCTTGAAACCACACCACGTTTATATAGAGAAGCGCGCCCGGGTGCCAATTATAAATGGTCATTAGAATTACTGCGTCGCTTTAAAGAAGCACACCCCCAAGTGAAAACAAAATCAGGCTTAATGCTTGGTTTAGGTGAAGAAATAAGTGAAATAGAAGAAGTGTTGCGCGATCTGCGCGAACATAATGTTGATATGCTGACAGTGGGTCAATACCTGCAACCCTCTGAACACCATTTACCGGTTAAACGGTATGTACCTCCTGCAGAATTTGATGCGTTAAAAGCCTATGCAGATGAAATTGGTTTTGTACATGCCGCATCCGGTCCCTTGGTTCGTTCAAGCTACCATGCTGATCAGCAAGCAGCAGGTAAAGAAGTAAAATAAATTTCAGACTTTATGTTGCGTTAACGAATAGGCCCAATCGTAGATCACGCATCAATTAGGTGAAGGATAATGTACTCACTGCACGGCAGTTATTCGACTGAAAGACATTCATGCGACCGCCAGGGATGGCGGAAGGTAGAATAACGCAGGAGCAGTTATCGAGATGAATGACTGGGCAAAACACCAGAGACGGGTTCAACCTTGTAGCATGACCGCCCTGACCTTTGACACAGCAACGAAGTTAACAACATGCGCAGCATCGGTTTAAGATTGGCTGAAACGTTAAAGCTGAAACGGAGCGTCGGTGAGCAACACCTAGCGTTTAATAAATTCCCATGGCAGCAGATGGTCGATACTGTCATCTGGTTGCAGGATGGGGGTTTCGTTTAACAGATAGTTCAGGTAATCAAATAGCACTAAGCCATTGGCCTTGGCTGTTTGTTTACCCCATCTGTGGAGTTCACCGCTTCGCGGCCAGCTAAAACTGTGCAAATTCGCTCCAGGCGAATTTGTTGATGAGGAGTAAAGCGTGGCACTAGCGTTTGCGTCACTAGCCGTGTTTGAGAACAGCCAGTTTTTTCGCTTATGTTAATATTAATACCAATCCGTATTAATAAGTACCCACTGAGAATACGTCCAGCGGTTTGAGCAAGGCGCCGTTATGCAGGAATAACCATTTCCTTTCAAAGAGCGATATCGCAGATAAAATACGCTGGTGCATTCCCTTTGGGCGAGTTTTACTAACACGGATTGGTATAACATAAGCGAAATTATGTGCAGTTTCCCATTATGTTAAGTTTGTATCGCGAAGCGATAATATACGTTCGCTTCGCAGTCCAGTTAGTTCCCTTAATCAGAGGCTTTCCAAAAACACCAGCAGGTCGTCAGTCACCTCATTTAGTGGCAACTTCTTTTGGACTTCAATGGGCGGCAGCTTAGCAAGTGCTTCCCTTTTCATTTCAATACCCGCCTACATATATTGATGGGCCGTCTCAAGTTTTTCGTGACCAAGCCATAATGCAATCACTGTTAAATCAACACCTGATTACAGTAAATACATGGCAGTGGTATCGCGCAGTGAATGTAGTGATATTTTTCTCCCTCTTAATAAAGGGCAAGGCTCACTTGCTGCCGTTACTGCACAGTTCAAGTGCTGCGTTATGCCAAGCGCTGTGTTATGCCGAATCGGGTTAATGCTTCGCCATGTCGGTTTGGAAATAATGATGAATTGGGCTTATCTGGTAACGCAGTCAACCATTTGTTTAGCTCGGTTATTGTCGATGTACAGGTTACCATCCTCAATCTAACAAATAAGTTTTGGCCATTGATTCAGACTGTAGGAAACCGCTTTGCCCAGCGCGCTTTTAGGCAGTACCTATTAGGCGGATTTATCCAGCCAATCTTTAAATTGAGTCAGTAAGGGTAAGACCTCTGCCAGACGTATGCGGTGTTTTTCCTCGGATGTTTCGTTTTTTAATGTCGTTTCAATGCGATACAACTTTTGCATATGATTCAGCGCCCAATTCGCTTTGCCCGTTTTATCCTTAGGTCGGTCGGCGCTTCGATGTGCGGTTTCTGCCTCAACAAATTTTCTGCGGGCATGGGCCATACAGGCGACCAAGATGGCCAGGGTTTTTGCGTAGCCCTGATATCCATCAACCTGCAAATAGCCTGAGTAACTCGCAAGGAAATCAGCCGTACACTGGCCTATGCGACTATTCTGATACTCGTAGAGCACTATGTTGAGGATGGGACCGTCATTGGCCGAGTCGGTGCCACAACAATATAACCACATATAGCAGGTACTTTTGGTTTCACCGATAACCCTTAAGGTGGTTTGCTCGCCTCATCCATGAGGCTAATCGCTATGCGGGGAGCCACAGGGATGCGGCGAATAATGAATTAGAGCTTCTCGCTCTTGTCTTCACCCATCTTATGCAACGCACCGATGCAGCAAGCACAAACTTTATCTTCTTCAGGAATATCATGCATCACGACTTCACGGGGTAAGTCTTTAGGCAATGGTTTACGCTTGGGTTGCTTCGGGGGGATGTAGTCGGTTTGTCTTCGGGTGCGGCCTGCTTAGGTGCGGCCTGCTTAGGCTCGGGTTGTTCAAACCCGGCTTCTACATCATTAAACCACTCGCCCTGGCCCAGATAGCCTTCACTGCTGGCGCCAAAACGCTTCTACTGAGCCAGGCGAAATGGTTCAAGTAAATGCTGGCACTGTTGGGTTAGCTCGATGATTTTCAGACGCTCGTCAAGCAACATTTTCTTGAGCGATGCGGAGTCATCAGGGATGTGTCTGCGTTTCGCTTTTCATGCCGTTATTTTCACCACATAAAAGACTGATTTAATTGGTTTTAATTAGACAAAATCGTGAACGTTAAATGCTGTTTATGAGCAGTGATTATAACGCTTCAGCAATTGTGGTAACGGTAGCGTAAATGAGGGTGGGCGTGGTCTTGCAGTAAAGGTGATCCTTTGAGCAACCCATTAAGTTGACGGGCAGAAATGGTTAACCGCAATTGCTTATCATCAATACCCAGCCAATTAAATGTGCCTTTCTCCACTCGTTTGTAATGCAACCAGAGTCTATTATTAACCCATTGCAATATTTTTAATCGGTCACGCCTTGTGCCACAAAAGGCAAATAATTGCTCCGAACAAGGCCCCTAGAGTAATTCATAAGCCACAATATTGCTCAAGCCATCAATAGCTTTACGCTATATCAGTTAGGCCACACACGAGTGTGACATTACGTTGATTAGAAACTGAGAACATCTTTACGTCTGCAGATAACAAAAGATGTCATGCTAGCTTAACTGATGATAATGAGTACGTGGGGTTGCCTATACGCTCACAGTAAAATAGACACGCCAAGTCATATTGATGTTATTTTTAGTACCATTTTCTTTGTTAAAGCCGGGCGAGCAGTATGGTTAAGAGCTAGAGTAAATAGATAATCTGTTCATTTAAAGTCACGTTTAGAAATATTTTTACGATGTATTTTGAAACAGATCTATTTCCATAGAAAGCTTGCAGACACTGATCTTTTTTGTATCGAAATCTGTTTAAGTACAATGAGAATAAAAATGAAAAATTCCGAAATACTGGTTGCCCTCGTTGACAACACAGGCACGATTACAGGTTACGCAGAAAAAATGTTGGCCCATCTTCGTGGAGACCTTCACTTGGCCTTTTCCCTGATGATAATTCGTCGTAAAAATTATTGTGTAGAATATTTACTTCAAAGACGTGCCCTGCATAAGTATCACAGTGGCGGGCTTTGGGCTAACACCTGTTGTTCACATCCTTTGCCAGACGAAAACATACAAGATGCGGCAAGGCGACGTGTATCTGAAGAACTGGGTATCAGTGAGTTTCTAAATATGTCCCACATAGGTCAGATACAATATAAGTATCAACTCGACAATAATATGATTGAGCATGAGTTAGATAAATTGCTGGTAACTGAAGTAGATACAATTCATTGGCAGCAAAACTCTGATGAGGTCATGGAGGTGCGCTGGTGGAGTGAACAGGAAGTTTTACAGCAGCTTTTCAAACAACCCAATACCTTTGCGGCATGGTTTCCAAAAGTATTTGAGCATACAAGACGCAATATTCCTCAACAAATGCTTTTAGTCTGCTCTGTGCCATAAGTGAATTAACGACATATGCGACATAGTTAAACCGAACAGACCAATAAAAATCCAACGAAGCAAGTCAGCATTTAAATCGCGAGAAGCGAACAATTCATACAAACCTGCCGCTAAAACAATCGTTAGTATTACAAATGGTAGGCTAATAGCGATTGCACGTTTTACGCTCACATGTAATTTCACCCCGACATCCTGAAGGTGCTTCGGTGAATGTAACAAACAAAAGTAGAGCCCAAAATGAAGTAGCGGATTCAAAATAATACTACTCAAAAGTAGAGTCAGCCACTCTGAGTATTGCCATACACTTATACATTTTTTGCATATCGATAACTGAATGATAAAATATAGAAAAAAACAGAGCCCAACATAAAACGTTATCTGCATACCTTGAATGACCCAATTAGCCGCCTGGGTTGTTAATAATAAGGCAGTGAAAAGATCGGTAAGTGCCGCAGAATATAAAACCGAAGGGCCACATAGTACAATACAAGCCAATCCCACTCGTGATAAAAATGGCATAGTGACGCGCCAGTCGGCAGAAAAGTGAAATACCGATACACACAAAAATAACACTAACGCTATATCAGGCACCCAAATCCAAAAAATGATGGATAATGCTGCTATTGCGCTATAAAGGGTCACAAATCGTATAGCTGATGAGACAGACGTCACAAGATTTAATGATTTTGCGACGGCAAAGTCGAGAGCTCCATGTGGCAATCCTAAAAAGATTACGGCCAGCGCTAATACAATAATTAAATTGTCCGAGGCCATATTTATATTGGCCAGTGTGGCAAGGGCTGCTAAGGTGCAAACGCTTATATAAATCTGGGCATAGCGTAATTTACTCACCTCTGCCACTCAATTTCTCTCGGGACAATAAAGCGCGCAAAAATGCACGTTTTGGCATGGCCCAAATAACACATATGAAATCAAAAATAGTCGCTTGTTCTGTCATAAAACGCGCAAAACGTGCCGGTTTAACTTTTTTAAACATCTGCACAAAAAGAGTCACACCTATGCTCATGTCATTTCTTAACACAGTTAACAACAGCTTATCCATCTTTTGGTAAACGTTGCCTATTGGTGTGAATGCTGATAATGACTGTTTAGATTTTAACTCACAAGCACACTGCTTAGCCCATCTTTGGCATGCTAGAAAACTGTATCCAGTTGATGATCTCATTGCGCCACCCGCTATCCCAGCATAGATAAGATGTTGGTTTTTATTATTGGTATTCTCGTTAACATAATACATGGGTAACACTGCGCATTCCTTACGCTCAACCTTATATGTTTGCGAGCCTACTATTTCCTGCATTCTAGTTTTAAGGCGTGCTTGCAAAACTGAGCGCTCTAAGACAGTTGGACTGAAACAGGTAAACTCAACTAACGCGTGATTTGCACTGAAAGGCAAAATATATATAAATTCTATCCCCAATTCTGAGCTCGTCAATTGTTGCATTAGTTTGACAGAAGAAGGATTAAACACCTCACCATCGGTCACAATCTCTTCACCGTAGAAGCATTGAAGGAGTCCATTATGATGTACTTTTAATGGAGGAGGACGGGTGTCTACCACCCATCGTGCAGTTAACTGGCCGCTCTGAGTCGTCACCAATGCATGGTCATTAACTGAATCTACACACATAACGTCACAATCAAATTCAATATCAAAGTTCGCTTTTGTTTGCATCCGCTCAAGTACTAATTTCGACAGTGATTCAGATCTAATGGAGCAGTATCGATGATACGCATGGGACATCGAATAACAACAGTCGTCTGTTGAAATCGCCCATGCTTGCCACTCGCGCGTAATGATTGCCTTGAGGTAACCTGGAACTGAATCGTTATTCCAAAAGCTCCAAATTCGGTCGCTCTGAGGGCCAGAACTACGTTCAACAAGTTTGACTGATTGAGTATATTCTGTTGCATCGAGGGCTAAGAGCAGTGACAATCCAGCAGCGCCTGCTCCAATGATGATTAAATCATAGTCATAGGACATTGCGCCGGTCACTTGTTTAAAATGTCCCATTGCAGATGACGATGCAATTCGTTTTGATGATCAGTTTCATAGCGTGCAATAGCGGCTGTATTTAAATGCCAAAGTGCTTGGCTAGCTAATAATATTTTTTTTGGTTTTGATACAACCACTCTACCAAGCCAGTAACGGCAATCATTTTTCAATAACTTTCTGCCAATATCCCGATAGACATAAGCAGCTACTGCAATTGCTTGCCTGTTGCGGGAAGGGAGATAATAGAGTCCAGCCAATCCACTTTGATAATATTCTTCAGCGAGGTTCAATAACACCTTTATAGCATCTTGTACCTGTTCTCTGTGTTCAATATTTGACAACGCAATATGTGATGTTGATAGTGTGTTGACCCATTCGCTAGGCAGATAACGGCGTCCCATTTGAGCATCTTCCAGCACATCCCTGGCAATATTTGTGAGTTGCATACCAATACCTAAATCAATTGCAAAGGCATAACCCACTTTTTTGGCACCCAATATCGGCGCCATCATCAAACCGACCACACCCGCCACTCGGTAAGCATATTGAATTAATGTTTTCAGAGAAGGTAAAGCAACCAGATTGAGATCCTGGCTGACACCATCAATCAGTGTGATGCCATGGTTTCTTTCAATCTGGTATTCTTCACATAACCTAAGGAAGTCTTTCACTACAGGATGATCCGCCGTGTTTTGCGCTATCGACTCCTTCAAGTCGTTAAGCTTTACCTTGGCAATTTCAGGGTCTGGACTCTCATCAGCAATATCGTCGACTATTCGACAAAATCGATACAAACGCGCTGCGGCAAGACCGGTTTTTGAGCCTAAGAACAAGCGTGCGAAGTTAAATGTCTTGCCATGCTTTTTGAGCAGTTCTGTCGGGTCATCACTCATTGTTTAGGTTTGAACTTTAGCAATAAGTTGGTCAATTACTTTCGCTGAGGATAATACGCCAGGTAAGCCTGCTCCAGGATGTGTGCCAGCGCCGCACAAATACAAATTTTCTGGGCCTTCAGCTTTATTATGAAATCGAAACCAAGCTGACTGCTGGAAGGTTGGAGCAATCGAAAATCCGCTTCCCTCAACACTGCAGTAGTCTTGCTCGAAGTCATTTGGTGTTTTGGCAAAACGGTGCACTATATGCGAAGAAAGTTCAGGCATGATGGTTTGTTCCAATGCTTTGATAATCTTGTCTCCATAGTCTTTTTCTTGTTTAGGCCAGTCTATTTCTGACAAATTATTAGGAACAGGTGCCAATACGTAGAAGGAGTCACACCCTTTGGGTGCCATGCTGGGGTCGGTTGCTGTGGGTCGATGTAGATATAAAGAAAAATCATCAGCCAATACTTTTTTATCAAAAATATCACTTAAAAGTGCCTTGTAGCGTTTTCCTAACCAAATTGTGTGATGCACTATGTCTGGGTATTGTTTTGTTGTGCCAAAATATAAAACAAAAAGCCCCATCGATAATTTGGCATGTTTAGTTTTAATTTTTGCACTAATGGTTTGATTCTGACGAGGTATAAGATGCCGATACAGATATTTGGGATCTATGTTAGAGACCAGTTTGTCGCATGAAAAAGAGCCTGTGTCAGTATTTACTTCAGTAATACGATTATCATGAATGCTTAATTCAGATACTTTGGTGTTGAGCTTTATTTGTATACCTTGTTCTTTCATAAGTTCAGCTAATCCATCAACTAGGGCCCCCGTGCCTCCCATTGCAAAGTGAACTCCCCACTTGCGCTCTAAATAATGAATAAGACTATAAATACTGGTTGTCGCAAATGGATTTCCGCCTACTAACAAAGGCTGAATTGAAAAAGCTTGACGCAACTTATCACTTTTTAAATGAGCACAGACCATTTGCCAAACAGTGCGATAACACTTGAGGCGAATGAGTGCCGGCACCTGAGCAACCATGGTAGAGAATTTGTGAAAAGGTTTATCTGATAATTGAGTAAATCCAACATCAAATATAGCTTCGGATTGTGCCAGAAGTGAACGATATCCAGCTTGATCCTCCGGCTCAATTTCAGCTATACGAGCTAATGTCTCTTCTATGGTGCCACCGTAGTCAAAATGACTTCCGTCTGGATAAACAAAACGGTACCAAGGCTCTACTGGGACTAGCTCTATGTAATCCTTCATCTGTTTATTAAACAGTGAAAATAGCTCTTCAAATAAAAAGGGTGCAGTGACTACCGTCGGCCCCGCATCAAAAATAAAGCCTTCTTTATTAAATTGTTGAGCACGCCCTCCCAGTTTTTCACGTTGATCAATAATCACAACTTCATAACCTTTAGCCCTCAAGCGAAGTGCAGAGGCTATTCCACCGAAACCAGCTCCAATAACAACGGCTTTATTCATTTAAGTCCACCTTAGCTTTTGCTAACAGGTTGTTAGTAGCCGTGATCACAGATGCTGCGCAGTTTAAAGGAAGTACGCTAAGTTCTCTTTGACAACGATTCAATAAATAGTTGACGCGATTTCGAGCAATAGTTATGGACTCTTGTAATGAATAACGTGATACCAATAGATTCACTAAATTAAGCTGCTCCTTTTGCAGGTCTTGTTGCCAGTCATCTAAATCGTCGAGTATCTGATAAGCGATTGAGAAATAGTTAAGTGCATTATTGACCGTTTTGACTTGGTCAACATAGCCAGCAGCGATGAGTGGCAGTGATAATGTAAGTTGAATTAATGGACCTGATTTCATAGCCGCTATATCTTCGTATTCGTGTTCAGTTATTGTTGTCTGAGTATCAATGTCTCTGGACTGACCTTTTACTGTTCGTGACACAGCCTCTTGAGTCTGAATCAAAAGAGAAGGTAATGAACTATACGTCTCTACATTAGCTAACGAACCAAATGCTGCAGAAATCATCATATCGCCAGCACAAACAGCGTGAGATGTACCAAATTTTTTCCATACTGATTGTCGTCCTCGACGAGTGCTATCAGCGTCTTGTAAATCGTCATGAACCAGTGAGGCATTATGAAGTAACTCTACAGTACAGGCCAAAGCAACGATAGTTTTTGCTGGTAACTGAAGTGCTAAACCGGCTTCGATGCATAATTTTGCACGAGTTCTACTCCCACCACTGGCTAAATGAAAGCACGAAGGTTCATTGCCTTTTAATCGAAAAAGCATAAGTTCTTCACAATTCTGCAATAAAAAGAAGGACTGACGCTGCATATTTACTTCGGTTTGAATCATAAATACTACTCGTATGTGTAAATGAGTTTGCAACCCCTTAACGAGATTACAAACCCAAAGGTACAATAATTATTATAAGTAATATTCGAGTTTATTTTTCTGTTACCGCTTGGCTTTCGCTAGTTGCTGCGTACCAAATCAGTAAACCAAATGCAATTTTGTTAACCAAGTCAGCTAAATTGTATACAATATTTAGCGTTTCTTGATCGGCAGTCCCTGTCATATAGCCAAGAACATAACCAAGTGGATAAATTGCCCAACCTACAGTTACAATCCAGCGCATCGCTTTGTATGCATACTTTACTGCCTCGCTTGCGGTTGCTTCGGCTGCTTTACCCGCTTCTCCAAGAAAGATTTCGTAAAGGATGTAGAACCAACCCGCCATACCAATGACAAATCCTACCGTAATGTTCAAGTAACCGGCTTCAGCCATGTAACCAGGTATAAGCATTACCAACGTACCTATTAATAGACGCCAGAAAATCCCTGCAGACGCAACACCGATTGCACGTAAAATGAGGTAAAATTCAATCATTAGTAATGGAACTGTTAATAACCAATCTATATATCGATATACTGTGGGGGTTGATTGCGTAGCAACCCACACATCACGCATATAAAAATAGTGAACCGCGGCAATAAAAGTCACTAGCGCCGATACAACCAACGATGTCTTCCATTTTGCTGTCACCCCCTGAGTTTCCCAGAGGAAAAAGACTGTGGACGCCATAAGCGCCATAGATATTAACCAGAAAGAAATACCAACAAAATCGTCGGATGCAAGATTTGCTGCAGCGTGCGCAAAGGTAGGAAGCAAAAATAAGAACAATAAGGTCAGAACTGTTTTCACTTTAAAACTAGCAAGACTTAACGAAAAGTCTTTTCCTTTATCAAAGATGTTATTAGTCATCATGTAATTTCCCTTTTTGTAAATTAAAAAACTATATCTCTACTTGATTTATCTATCAGTAGCCACATATATACGGAGGCGAATATCATATAGTTCATTTGCATTTACAAATATTTTACATACTTTGGCTTTACTCTCTTGTCAGGCAACAATTAACTTGGCCTGCTGTAAGAGCCTAGCACCCAAGCTCTTCCATCTTAGCTTTCATTGTTTGCGTTTTCATCGGCGCACCATCCTCAGAATACAATACCAAAGGGGTGTTTAAGCATTGCTCGCGTAACATGCAGCGTTGTAATAAGCTCCCTGCCCTTACTTCACACTCCTGTTCATAGACTTCATAGCCAACAACCTTGCGGCTAAAAATATCTTCAAACAGATACAGATAGTAAAACTGTCCCTTAAAAAAGAAACTAAATAGGTGATATCCCATGACCACAACTCGTTCGCCTTGTGCACTACAGTTGGCTTACCTACATTTTTAGGCGCATGACTGCGCCCACAGTAATGTAACTGGCTCGCCTGTTTTAACACGGGGTAATAGCTCGATTCTGAAGCGTGATAGCTCTCCTTATCAAGTAAAATTGGTACGATTTGCGACGGTGGCAAATTAGCATACTCAGGCTCATGGCATGCTGCATTGAGACGACACCCATAATTCATGACTGCTTCGAGTAGCGTAACCCACGTTAGCCTTTCACCGGGAGGGGTAATCGTCCTCTTGTTATTCCCCATAAAAGGCCTTCAGATTTTTTCGTAGCATCAATAAGGCCGCTGTTTCTGCCAATTCTTTTTCTTTAAATCGCAGATTTTTTCAGCGATTTAATCTCGGCCTTATCTTCTTTAGTCTGTTTTTTTGAGCACGTTAGCGTGCTGCTCATCGCTGTGAAAACCATGAATACATTGCTGCTACCATTGCTTGACTTGCCCAGGATACAATCCATTTTTCCGATAATACTCACTGAACTCTGACTCCGTTAAAAGGGCGGTTGCCACGACAACTGCAAACTTAGTTTCATGTGAACATTGATCGGGTATTTATTTTTTACCTAGCACTGGCTGACCTTGCTCTCTTGCTTGTTTACGCCAACCATACAGAGTTTGCTCTACCATACCTTCTTCTGTTGCTACTGATCTAACCGACTTATTATGAGGGGTAACAATGTGCTTAAAATAGCTTCTTTTCTTTCTGCTGAATAACAAGAAATTTATGGTTCAATTACCGCTCCCCTTCTAAAAAATATTTTATTTTAGGGGAGACAACAATCCTGACACAGGAGGATAGCATTAGATTAAATGTATATATATCAATGTAGCTACACACAGATAGGGTCAGGTCTAGTTGACAGAATTAGATTCAAACCCCATTTTTTAGTATTAAAATCATAAAAGTTGAAACCTAAGTCATCAGTCTTTTTTATCATTTAGCCGGATATAAACTATGATAATCAACAGCAACACTCCAACCGGTACCAATGCACCTAGAGGGGAGTTAGATAAAGCTAATTCGCCCGCAATGTATACAATAAGTGCAACCCCCGCAAACAGGCCCAGCGTAGTCAATACCTTCATAGCTTTATTCATAAATCATATACCTTGGCTTAAGTTTACTAAATCAAAAAATTATACGTTGTATAACGTATTGTGGCTCAATACTATTCGCAATGAAATGTGGTGACTTAGCGAATGGTTTTTAATAAAAATGAATAGTCAGCTATAATAAATCACTCTATTAATTTTACTGTCTTATTGGTTGTAATTTCTACTTTTTACCATCTAGTGCTTGTTAACATACCAATTATTACGGCTTTCAGCCTTTAAGATCAAGATCTTCCACTGTCTCAAATTCTCTTATGTTGTTGGTAATTATTCATGTCATAAGTTTTACACAGTTTTTTGTCGGATTAGATTTGAATAGACCAAACATTGTGTTCTCTCAACTCGAATAGTTACGAAGTAGTAGTACATATAAGTCATTTCTTTGGCGCACTTCGGTCTTATTATTTAATAAAACGTTCTATTTTTAGTTGTTGTTGACTTTTTAACACGGTAACGCCTTTGCTTAAAAGTACGGCTTGAATTACACATAGCTGTTCAAACTGACGATTAAAGTCATCACTTTTTTGCATACAGATAAGGCGTTGCTTTAATTTTATCAACGTTTCTTCTCTTTTGTTCTCTTCGCCTAAAGTATTGTGAGTATTATTGTTATCACGTTCATCAGCTAAAAATGCGAGGTCTGTATCGCTAAGATCTTTGAGCCCTAATTTACTGACTGTCTTTTTACAAAAAACAATCCATTCATCTTGATAGCTTGCGTTTAAACGTTCTGGAAAAAACGGTAAATCGTCAATATCTTTTTGAAGGTTAACAATGTCGTTAGGTTGGTCGAGTAAGTAACGAAAAACAAAAATATTTGGGAGGCCTAAGTCAGCATGCAGTGCGCCATAAAGTCCTGAGTTTCTGATATAAGACAGCACACAGCTGATTGTTCTCAATTTATCGCTCATTTCACTTCCCTTTCGCCAAAATTATTAGTCGCTTTTATGTACGTTTATAAAATCAAATTGATCAGCAGCGGAGTGTTAAATACGCATTATAAAGACAGAGATAGCAAAGAGATGATAAAGCAGGGCAAGAACGTGAATGCTCATTTATTGTCATCTGCACCATCGCCCGCCCACAATATGGCATCAAGATAGTCAGTTTGCATACCGGCTGTCAGACATGACTAGATGAGCATCATCTGATATGAGGTTTAAAGTGGGTAGATTAAGTAACTTAAGCCCGCTTGAGTAGGATCTTGCCGTGCCTATACCGTGCAGTCGTTTATGTTTGGTGTGGATTTTGAAAGCTCGCATCATCAGCTCTGCGGCAGAGGCATAACTAAAATCATTTTAAACCCAGTGGTTAGTATTACCACTGAGTTTGATTCTAAGCCAAAGTGCTCAAGAATGGGCCTTTGGCTAGTATCAATATAACTGCCTTTTTCTTCGCGAAAACACAGTAAATGTTGCCTGGAGCGGGGTGAAAGAGAATGTATTAACTGAACAGCAGTTATTCGACTGAACGACATTCAGGGATGATTGGACGCCAATTTGCATAGAGACTGGCGCTTTCTTACTGTCAATTAACGATACACAGTATGGGCCAGTAGCAATTTATTTTTTACCAGTCCTGCCAGGTACGTCACAACAGAAAATGGAGGCCACAGCGTGAAGCCATCAAAGTGTCAACCAAACCAGTGGCAACGTTGAAATATACACGCCACTTTACCTGATTGAATTGGCTAAACAGGTGATGGGCGAAATTGATTTAGACCCTGCCTCATCAACTATTGCCAACCGCACCGTGGGTGCAAAGTGCATCTTCACCAAGCTGGCCACATAAGCCGGTAAAGTATGGATGCCCCCCTTGGGGCGCCAAAGAAAATAAGTGCGATAAAACCATCTGTAAAAAACGAAGTTTTAACTTAAGCGAACCATTACCAGGTAACAGTGCCTGAATAAACAAACCCATCACAGAGTAAGAACGCGGCAGCGTCGAACAAGGAATGTGCATCACCTATGCCAGTACCAGTGAGAAATGGTTCAATCCCCTAACGACCTACCCCATTTGTTTGTTAGATGGCCGCACCTCGTTTGTCTCGCCCACCGGTAAATCACTAAACCAGAACACCAAAGGCTGCGCTATCACTTGTTTTGGCAAAAACATCTCAAAATTTAATGAGGTCTTTTAATCTATAAGCTCGATTATGTTCCTGGGGAGCAATTTTGAAAGGGAATATTTACAATGTTAAAACCAAAAAATGCACAATATTTTGTTGATGCAACACATTACAAAGTGGGCGATAACAGCGTTTTTTGTCGTCATAACGGCAATAACTAGGTATCTACTGCCCGGGGCATTAAGGACATAAAAAGATTCAGCCGAAGAAGTCAGGGTTGGTAATAAAGCTGAATCGAAAAAGCGGATAGTTAAGCTGCATAGGGTACGAAAATGACTAACGTAAAGATTGTAATACTATTAGCGCTGATTATATTGATTATAGCTATTGCAGTAGTGTTGAGAAATTGGCTTAAAGCAGAGACGCCATAATGAACATTAACTTCCTCACTGAGACTGACTTGGTTGATTTGACTGGTTACAAACTATCTCGCAAGCAAGCTGAAGTCCTGTCTCGTCACAAAATAAACTATGTCGAGCGCAGGGATGGTAAATTGCGGGTCACATGGGACCACAAGTAAACCAGCCTGGTATACGGCCAGCAAACGGAGAGCGGATTTAACGCCGACTTTATGAATAATGGGTAGAGCAAGAAAAATCGCAGATCAGTGGATGCCGCCCAGGGTATACAAGGGCAAAAGTGCCTTTGTATTCAAACCAAAAGCCGGGGGTACTTTCGCCTATGTAACTTGGACGCCACCAAATCAAAAGTGTGGCAGGAATATGAAAAACAAATAGAGTTATCAAATTCAGCCAGCACAGTGCATCTTCGATTCCAATTTAAAATCCTGATTGATTCATAATGCGCATAACGCCCTGCGTAAGTTTATGTTTTGTAACTATCCACGTCACGCACTGGTTAGGCATGCTATACACGGATTATGTAAGATATTGCCCATATATAATATATTCGTTGGTTTCGATTTCAAGCCACTCCGTTTTTAGATCAAGGCTCGATAACAGCTTCCAAGATACGTTTGATCCCTTCCCGAGGACTCAGACTGGGGCCTTCAGCAAGGATATTCCAGCCAGTGAACACTATCACCATATCCAACTCAGGGATAACGATAGGGTACTGACCACCGAAACCGAAGCCGGCGAATGCGACACGTTTTTCTCCCTTGTATTCGTAGTTTACGAGCCACCATTTATATCCATACTCGAGACTGCGATCATCTGTTACTGAGACAAATGGTGCTATCGATGCATCCACCCATGCTGCAGGTACAACTTGTTTGTCCTCCCACATCCCTTGCTTCAAAAACAGGTAGGCAATTTTAGCAATGTCTCGAGTGGAAACATACAGGCCCTCTTGAGCATCGGCGAGACCAAACGGTGTACGTTTCCAATGAAAGTTTTCGATTCCAAGCGGTTTGAACAAATGTTTAACGGCATATTCTTCCAGATCCATACCGGTAGCTTTATTGAATACATGACCTAAAATTAGTGCAGCGCCACTGTTGTACTGAAAAGATTTACCGGGCTCTGCTGACATTGGTCGGTCTATTGTGAACTGAACCCAGTTTGGAGCTGCAGCCATGATTGAGAAGGTGTTTCTGGGATCGGTGTAAGGATAATCTTCATTCCAATCGAGTCCCGTCGTCATAGTGAGTAGGTGCCGAATGGTCATACGGTGCTTTTTGTCATTGACGTTATCAACTTTGCCCGTCTCAAAGAACTTAAGAACAGGTGTATCAATATTGGGAAAATCACCTCTCCCTACTGCAATGCCTATAACAGCCGAAAGGACATTCTTGGTGACGGATTGCATCGAATGCAGTTTTCCCTTCTGAAAATAAGGATGCCACCATGAATTGAAGTAGTTATAAGGTCCTGTCGGGTCGCGTACTACAAGCGGTCCAGGTGTAGACGCTTCCTTTTGATAAATGCTGTTGTAGTCACGCTCGTAATATCGCTCAAATGCCACCTTGTCATTGCGAATAACCAGCATAGAGTCAACATAGCCGTACTTTCCCTGCCTTATGTCAGCATCGACTGCGGAAAGTACATTTGGGTCAAGACCAACCTCAGGAGGCGTTGTCAATGTCCATCCACTGGTAGGCCATTCACTCTGCGCCAACGCAGGTAAAGTGGCGACGATAACACTTAGAATTAAGAAACTGAGATATCGATTCATTATAGCTCTCTCGTAATGTATCTGACCTTGTGGACCATTATGAATGTCTAGGCAGATACTTAACACACATTCAATTGCAATAATTTATCTGCTGCCATCGTGCTAGAACGATCTGTTACCAGACCGACACCACACAGATCCGGACGTGCGGAATTACCGCATCCGGCTCTTCAGTTATATATTTGCTCGTGTAAAACACGACCCTAGTACCAATCAACAACAACATTTCGCTTGCTGACTTTCGGTGCCTCAATTTTAAAATACGTTAACACCTTCTTGAAATCATTCCAATTATAACTTTGCCGACCACTTCGCCTATTCAGCCATTTGTACAGTGTATGCAAAACATAACTGTATAATTTAGCTAAACTGCAGTTGTTATCCTGTAGCCCGAAGTAATTACTAAACCCTAGCAGTTTTCGTTTTAATAGAGGAATTATCAGGACCAGAGAATTATCAGGACAGCCATTATATTTTTTAGCGAAGTGCGTTGTTTGTTCTACGCTTAAAGGGTTTCAACCGCCACGGATGATCTGCTATGCCCCGTTCTCGCCATAGCCAAATTAGTTTGATTGATACGCCCTATTATAGAGAATTATCAGGACAGCCATTATATTTTTTAGCGAAGTGCGTTGTTTGTTCTACGCTTAAAGGGTTTCAACCGCCACGGATGATCTGCTATGCCCCGTTCTCGCCATAGCCAAATTAGTTTGATT
>Ga0307489_10000391_pt1 | contig 26069 bp, 39 predicted proteins | sample SB12metaG_FD_202247 | JGI IMG/M metagenome (GOLD analysis project Ga0307489, IMG submission 202247) | Sea-ice brine microbial communities from Beaufort Sea near Barrow, Alaska, United States - SB 1.2 | ecosystem: Environmental > Aquatic > Marine > Coastal | place: USA: Alaska | collected... | reverse complement strand
GACCCCGCTCTGACCCCCCTTGTAACCCCCCTCATGCCCTCCCTCGACCCCCCTCTGACCCCCTTTATACCCCCCTCTGACACCCCTCTCACCCCCCTCTCATCCCTCTCTGTCCCAGGGGACCGCCATGGCCAAGAAGGCCACGCTAGCTGAGCCCCCCGTGGTGCCCACGCCCGACGTCTTGGAGATCGCGAGGGAAGCCAACGACGAGTTCCTGGTCATCGCCTCCGACGGGTTATGGGTATGGCCTGGTACACATTGCCTGCCACGTCATAGGATGCCGTTTGACTCAAGAAACCAAGGCTCAACATGCGTTGAGTGACGTGGCGGGCATATGGCCTGTCCGGCATTGCCCGCCACGTCATAAGCTGCCGTTTAGCTCAAGACACGAGGGTAATGCGTGTCGATGTCGTGGCGGGCAAAGGGCCTGGCAGATGTTGCTCTCACCACCTCATAGGATGCCATTTAATGCAATGAACGAGCGTTCAGATGCGTGTCGATGACTCGGCGGGCGCTATCTGCCTGGCCCTGCTCCTGGGACACCGTGAACACCTTCAGCATTACCAGCTTCATCAAGGCAGGGCCAGGTACATATAAACGGGCACCTGGACCCCCTGTAATGGGCACCTAGCCCCCCTTTAATGGGCACCTAGCCCCCCTTATCATGGGCACCTGCCCCCCCTGTCGTGGGCACCTAAATCCCCCATATTGGGCACCTGACCCCCCCTATTATGGGCACCTGGCCCCCCTATAATCGGCACCTGAACCCCCTGTAATGGGCACCTGACATCCCTAACTATCTGTAAGACCCTACATCAAGGCCGAGGTGAAAAAGACTCCTGAGATTTCAGCAGATGCGTTGGCAGACGCGCTGGTGAAGCGTGCCATCCGCTTCCGCACGCAAGATAACGTGGCGGTCGTGGTGGTTGACCTACGGAGCCCAGTGGCGGCGTGAGCAGGGCCAGTGGATGTAGGCTTGAGGGGTAATTCCGGGCTTTGGGGGGGATTCATTTCAAAAGTCAGTCTACGAATCCTTTTGTAGACTTGAGGGGGGGTGTACTGACAAATGTCAGTCTAAATTGAGTCCTTTGGTAGGCTTGAGGGGGATCTTTGGGCTTGATGGGGGGGGGGGTATTACAAACTTCAGTCTTAATCGCGTAGAGTGTACTCTTGCGTGATCAGTTGATATTATCTTGGGGGGCATTTCATCGATTCGGTTTCGATGCTCTGCATCACCTTTAATATCATATCATATCATAGTAGCAAAGCTGCCTCAGTCGTGTTGTCAGGCTATGTGAAACGTGGATGTGCCGAGCGCCGACATGCGCGCCAACCATAATAACGCACGGCGAGCAGTACCTGCGCGCCTTACGGATCTCCGTGAGCCACTGCCCACTGCAACACCCCTAGGTGACCTCCCTCCTCGGCGAGCTGATGATCCCACGGGCAGTTGTGCGCCCGTGCCCACTGCAACACCTCCAGGTGCCCAAACTGAGCGGCGCCGGCACACGCCATACCTGCGCCCACTTCCGGGCAGCAGGCGTGCCGCGACCAGAGTGTGTTGGCGTGGGCGCGGGAGCACGGGTGCCCGTGGGAGGAGGACATCGAGGACTCGATCAGAGACTGTTGTGCACAAGCTGCTCAGGGCGGGCACCTGGACATGTTCAAGTGGCTTCGAGAACAGGGCTGCCCGTGGGATACGGCGCCGTGTGATTACCGCCGCTCAGGGCGGGCACCTGGATATGTTACAGTGGCTTCGGCTGCACGACTGCCCATGGCATGCGTCGACATGTGCATACGCCGCTCTCGCCGGACACCTGGAGGCTCTGAAGTGGGCGTGGGAGCACCATTGCCCGTGGGACGAGAGAACGTGTGAGGGCGCCGCTGGGGGCAGGCACCTGGAGGTGATGCAGTGGGCGCGGGAGCACCACTGCCCATGGGACGCACCGACGCGCCAAGCGGCCGAACAGGCAGGACACTTGGAGCTGTTGCAGTGGGCGGTGGAGCACGGTGCTCCTTGAGACGCGCTGACATCGCTCGCATCGCTTCGGACGCGCTCAGGGCCGTGCTGTGCTTTGGAGGACGATACTGTTTGGCACCGAAACGCAACACCTCACGCTTTCTAGTGCAGTACTACTACAGTACGGCATTTACGATCTACCCTTGCTCCGATTGCTAAGCTACATTCACTCATTCACCCACTCAAGATGTGGAAGATATGGAAGATGACAGTATCGATATGGGAGACGACAGTATCGATATGGGACATCTTCACACTCTGGTTCTCACACATCCACGCATTCACACCGACCCGTCTATCTCCGCCAGCGCTGCCAGGATCACAACCACTGCCGCGTTGTGATCCTGCCCTGTGTGTCTGCCGCCGTCTCCACTGCTGCCACCCTCCTTTGCCTCTGCAGGCCCCGCTAATCACGTAACGAGCACTCCCCGTGGAGGATATTAAAGCATCGATTGTGTGACGTGTGACGTCTTAGGTCTCAAGGTCTGCATTTGCGTATATTGGTGCCGCCGTTCGCGCACTTCGGTGCGTATCCAGCACAGAAAGAGACACGTCAGCGTATATGAGGATGCGCCAGGCTTCCGCCTTGGGCCCCGTGTATCTAGATCACACCTCGGTGCCGGCAAGCTGCCGCGCACGCCGCGCCTCGGCGCAGTCCCCGCGGTGCCGCGCCCAGTCCGCGCGTTGGCACACCGTCCAGCAGTATTGTGCGCCGCCCGCGTGCGCGGGGCAGTTGCCGCACCGCTTAAGGTACACTGACCTGCCCCCCGGCATCATCGCGGACAAGCCGGAGGACGTCATCCCGCACGCGCCGCAACACTTCAGGCGTAGCACCGCGAGTCAGGGGCTCGACGTGAGCATCTTGTGTGGGATAGGGGGTGCTTAGGGGGTATTTTGGGGGGGGATAAGGGGATGTGAAGGGGGGTGTCAGTGGGTGTGCAGGGGTGTCCAGGGGTGTTAGAAACGGCGCAGGTTTGAGCTGAGAAGTGGATGGGTGTAAGCCCCTGCCGCCAGTGTCTCTGCAAGATCGGCGTTGTCATCGGCGAGAGTGCGCGCGATGTCGAGCGCGGTGGACCCCACGTGATTCCGGCGGGTTGTGCGGGTGGTTCCCTTGCTGCCATCGGCGCCTCGCCTTAGCGGCTCAAGTTCAAACAGATTAAAGCAACACTTGAAAGCAGAAGTTCATCATGTTTCAGTTTGGTGCGCTTGGTTTGAGTCGATTTCGACGTAGGTTTGATAGGGTCAACCTGCACCGCCACACCTCGCTTGAGTAGCAGCTTGACGATGCTGGCGTTGTTCCCAACCGTTGCGATCATGATGTAGCGGCGGAAGTTGAAAATTGAAAGCAATCTTCGAAGGCAGTTAATGACATTTTACTTTCAAGCGCTGACACCATAAGTCAATAGGCGCTTTCAACACGGATTTTGTTCCCATCAAGCTGCACCGCGCCACCATGAGCGGCGTGATGCCGACCATTCCATTGACTGTGTTGGGGCCGGGCCGCGGGGCGTGGTCGATGTTCACGCCGGCGTCCAGGAGAGCGATGACGACCTTGGCGCAGAGTGACAAGATATGATCCGATATCGATATGATCTGGTCATCCTGTCCACATGATGACCAGATGACAGTATCGATGTGCAATATGACATTACGATGACAGTATCGATATGGAATATGACAGATTTCGATATGGAAGATGACCTTAAGATGACAGTACCGATATGGGAGATGAGAGTATCGATATGGGAGATGACATTATCGATATGTGATGGCTTGTCACTCTGCCTTGGCGAGACCGAACTGGCAGGCGATCCAGAGCGGGGTCATGCCTGTGTCGTCGACGGGGTCGGGGTCTGCGAGAAAAAATGCATATGGACGCGCAGACGGGTTAGTGGATTAATTTGACGGATCAGTCCGTGAGACCATGACATGCAAACGGGGGCAGGCCAGGGCGAAAGCCTAGTGCCTCCTTGTACACGCGGAAGCGTCGCTCTTTCTCTCTGAGCTCTCACGGGAGTGAGGTTCCAGTTGACACAATATTTTATTTTGGGGAAGGAGGAGTGTCTCAAATATGCCAAAAGGTTGCGCAGGGGCCGGAGAGGCGGGGGGCGGGGCAGCGTACCCGCGCCGAGCCGGAGCAGCGTCTTCACCGTGCTGACCTGCCGCACGCCGTTGATGTCGGGTCGCGGGGACGGTCGTTGGGGCTGGTCGGCAACACCGCGAGGAACAAAGCGGTCCCCCCCCGCGGGTCCACCAGGTTCACGTTCGCGCCGTGGTCCGCCAGCAGCCAGGGGCCTACGCTCGTCCACTTTTCAGCTCAACTTGAGCCGGTTCTGACACAAAATACACCCTCGACACCCCCTGACACCCCATGACACCTCTTAAACACCCCCTAAACAACCCCTAAGTGCACCCCCTATCCCACAGAAAGCGCTTACGTTGAGCTGAAAAGTGGACGAGTGTAAAAGCCCCTGCCAGCTGCCTGACGATATCGGTGTGGTGGAGCCTAGCCGCCATGATCGGCGCCGTGCAGGGGCTTGCACTCGTTCAATGTGGCTCAACTTGAGCTGTCTTTGTGCCCCACGTGACCCAACTTGACCCATGAATATCACCCGAATGTGCTCAAGTTGAGCTCTAACGTGAACGAGTGTAAGCCCCTGCCGCCGTGTCGCCGCGCTCGTTCGCCCCGTCCCAGGGGCTTACACTCGTCCACGTTTCAGCTCAACTTGAGCGCTTTGTATGGGTTAGGGGGCGCGCGTAGGGGTCGTGTAGCCCGTGTTAAGCGGGTGTTAGGGGGTGTTTAGGGTGTGTAGGGTGTTTTCTTGTGTCAGACACGGCTCAGGTTGAACTGAGAAGCGGACGAGTGTAAGCCCCTGCCTCGTCCACGGTGGTATTGGGCGCCCGGTCGAGTATCATGCGCACGACATCCGTGTGCCCGAGGGTGGCCGCCACCATGAGCGGCGTACGCGAAAAGTTACAGCTGTTGGCGGCGGACTGGAAGCGAGGCCCGCTCAGGTTGAGTGGCGTGCCGCCCGCGGGCAGCAGCCTACCCACCGCTGCGGCGTCGCCGCGCGCGCACGCGTTGAGCAGTGCCTCGGCGGTGATGCGCGTCGGCATGTCGACCCTTCGACTCGGATCGCGGGGTGAGGGACGCTTTGGCAGGTGCGGGGGCGGCGCGCAGGGGGAGTGAACTGAGGCGGGGTCAGGTTGCCTTGGCAGCAGATCCTCTTGAGAGACCGCGGTGCTGTCTGCAAGTCAGACGCTGTAGGGGGTGGGTAGCTCTACTTATGCTCCCTTGATGATTCATATGAGAATGCGACGAAATGATGCCCATTACGAAATGAAGGCCATTATTATGAACCTATCTGCATAGCTACGTCCCTCTGTACGTGACCCAAGAAACGAAGGCTCAAATACGGGTCAGTGACGTGGCAAGCAACGGGGTTAGACGGGATGGGACGGGACGGGGAGCAGGGGCAGCAGCAGCATGAGGAGGAGGGGGATGACACAGGCTGTAGGTTTAGGGTTGAGGAGGAGGAGGTGAGGAGGAGAAGGATACAGACTGTATGTAGACGGTTCAGGGTTGAGGAGGAGGAGGAGGAACAGGGGAAGGACACAGGCTATAGGTGTTGAGAAGGAGGGGGAAGAGCAGGAGGAGGAACATGATTCAGGTTTAGGGTTTAGGGCTGAAGGTTGAGGCGACGCTGGAGGAGGAGGAAGATGATTCAGACTTAAAGTCTAGGGTAGAGGGTAGAGGCGTTGCTGGCGCGGGCGTGAGGCAACGCCTTGGTGAGAGGTGCAGCCACGATACAAAGTTTGGGGATAGGCACGCCGTAGAGGTCTTAGAGTTAGTTATGTCGAGGTTCCTCTGAAATCATTGCTCTACCGATCCGATGAGAGGGGGGACGAGTGCAGCGAATTATGTGCAACAGCATTGTGTTGCGGTTGTGCATTCATCCAAGTTGACATAGTGTTTCAAGCGACGTTCATCGGCCCCACTCACGTGGTGAGCACTTAATCAACCGCGTCCATCAACACTGGTCAGCGGTGACGCCGTCAGGGTGGGCGGGTCAGGCAGATGCGTTGGAGAGGATGGCGCGTGATATGGACCCGCAGAATGCCAGATTCAGATATCATCTACTCTGTGTAGCTACACGTTCATAATATTGCTCACGTAAAACTTTTATTTCCATTCACTCACGTTCATCGAGCCCCAAGACAACGTACATCGAGTAATTGCACAGGTGATCATGACTGTATCTAACCGCCACACAATGAGCGTCTTCTGCTCTTCAAATAGGATTCAGAAGCAAGATGGTCATTTCATATTCAAGGTTCAAGATGGCCGTGGAAAAACTGTCAGTTGAGATGGTGGGAGCAACTTCAGACGTGTCCGCAGCAACGTCCACACATCGCCCCGGACGGCATAACAGCGGGGGGGTTGCGGTCGTCGCCGCCGCCGATGCCGTCGCCGCCGCCGCCGTCATCCTCGTTCTCGCTGTTGTCAGCTTCGCCGACGTCGCCGGTGGAATGGCTCAGCTCGAGATCACGAAGCCCGTGGGACATGTTGTCGTTGCTGCCGCCTCCGCCGCCGGCACCGCCTGCCCCGCCACCGACCCCAACCCCGCCCCCGCCGCCTCCCCCGCCGCCATAGCCAGCGCCATAGCCGCCGCTGTGTTCGTGGTCTTCCTCCTCGTCGTCGCCCCCATCCTCGTCAGCGAGCCTCTCCGCCCTCATCCTGGCTTGGTCGATCACGACCTGACGGCAGGGGTTGTCGAACAGTTCAGTGACGCCCTAGAATATGGGCCTTACACTCGTTCCCATGGCTGCTTGGAATCGCGGGTAGGGAGGGGGTTGATTGTCGCTCAGCATGCGAGTGTTTGGGGATCGATGATTGTGCGTGTAGTGAATGGGGTCTCAACTGTCACGGGGGCCAGGGCGAAAGCCTGGTGCCTCCTTGTACACGCGAAAGCATCTCTGTGCTCAAATCTGTCCATACATCTCCCTGCATACTACCAAAGACACCAATGGACACTAAGTCGGCCATTGGTGAGAAGGGCTCTGCCGGGCTGGGCTGGGCTTGGTGAGAAGGGATGGGATATTTCCAGTTCAGAAAGACCCCGCCGCGAATGTCACCTGCACGTGCTCCCGCATCTGTGTCCACACGTGGGCGGGCACCCAACGCACCGTAAGGCCTGGTAGATACTGATCGCCATGTAATAGGACGCCATGGTTGAGGATGCGTGTCGATGATGTTGCGAGCAATATCTACCAGGCCACACCCAGAGTGACAAGATATGATCTGCTGAACCTGTCCGCAAGATGACAATATGACAGTATCGATATGGAAGACGACCTGAAGCTGACTGCATGGATTAATTTGGAAGATGACCATAAGATGTCAGCATCGATATGGAAGCCGACCTTAAGATGACAGCATCGATATGGACGATGACAGTATCGATATGAAATATGACCTTAAGATGACAGTATGGATATGGGAGATGACAGTATGGATATGGGAGATGACAATGTCGATATGGGATATCTTGTCACTCTGGCCACACCGCAGCGGAAACTCCCCGAACATGAAGGTCTGCGAGGTGATGTAGTGGTCCCCCCAGAACCCGTGCGTGTCGCAGTTGGTGTGGAGGCACATGTAGTTGGGATCCACCTGCATCCAAGGACTGACCAAATATTCTGGATTCCATTCAAGCATTACAGTCATTTCAGGCAATCCGAAATTTCCGGACCTTCCGGGGATTTTGGGCACTTTCTCGGGAATTCGGATACGTGGCGGAAATTTTGCCATGTTTTAGCGTTTAAGGCGTTTATACCGGCGTTCTGCAGCATGTCTTTAGGTAATTTCTTGGATTTAAACCCAGTCTCCGCTTTTGAAAAGGCCACCCTGAAGGCCCTCATGTGATTGGTCGAGAGGATACCGGTACGCTCTCGACCAATCACATGAGGGCCTTCAAGGTGGCCCTTTAAAAAAGTGGAGACTGGGTTTAACCCCGAATTGTAGCAGAATGCTCGGGATTTGGAATTGGAAACAGAAATTGGTCAGGCCCTACCTGGATCGTCGACACTCTCGGGCAGTCGGTTTGGATCATCGCCCGGACGAAGCTATCGAACCACCCTGCGGCGATACTGCGCCCCCTGACTATAGTGGCGCATCAAGTCGAAATTGAAACCAACACTTTTTCTTTTTTTACGTTCATCGAGCCCGAAGGCGCTTCACATGGTGCGCATAACCAACCCTCTCCGCAACACTTGAAAGCAGTTTATCATAATTAAGTGTCAAGCAGTGTTCATCATTAAGTGTTCAGCCGCTTTTCAACATGGGTTTCATCGCTTTAACTTGCACCACCTTACCTCGCGCAGGTCGCAGGTACCCTGGCTGTCGCCCACGCTGCCCCAGCTGCCGTCGTCCCGCAGCGTCGCCCCGCGAGCAGGGGCTTACACTCGTCCATTTTCAGCTCAACGTAAGCATGTTTTGTAGGCTACACGCGTCCACTTTCCGGCTTGACGTGATCATGTCGTGTGGGCTATGTCGGGAGATGTCATCGACAAAAGCGTCTCAGATTAGGCTGTTAAGTGGACGCTTGCTGTGGCTTCAGGGACCAAACGCGGCTCAGGTTGAGCTGAGAAGTCGACGAGTGTAAGCCCATGCCCACGAGCGAGCATCAGCAGCACCCCGACGTTCAGGGAATCGTTGAAGAAACTCGACGAGGAGGCGGGGGCGGAGCCGGGGTCGCGGTCGCCCGACAGCTTTGCCATGGCCCGCTTGAGAGCGTCTTGGTCGATGATGGGTGTGTACATGAAGCCGGGAACCAGGGCCTTATAATCCCCTTTTGCAGCTCAACTTCAGCAACTGCAAGGGAAATGGGATATGGGATATGGGATATGGGATATCGATCTGGGATATCGGATGTCGAGATAGTCATCATAGATGTCGAAATGGGATATCTCGTCACTCTGATGGTAAGCCCCTGCCGGGGACCCCGTGGCGGCCGCCATGGAAGTGCGACATCCCCGGGTCCTGGAACTGCGCAAGTGTGGCCACCAAGGGCCGGGCATCAGGGCCCCACACCAGAGTGACAAGATAGCCCATATTGATACTGTCATCTCAATCATCGATAGTGTCGTCTTAAACCCAGTCTCCGCTTTTGAAAATCAGTCCCTGAAGGCCCTCACATGATTGGTCGAAATCGTACCGGTATCCTCTCGACCAATCATATGAGGGTCTTCAGGGACTGATTTTCAAAAGCGGAGACTGGGTTTAATGTCATCTTCCACATCGATACCGTCATCTTCCATATCGATACTGTCATCTTAAACTCAGTGTCGGGTCTGGTATCGAAGCTGTGGTGTTGAATACCGTTCGATCCATCAGAACTGTCCGTTTTGAAATTCCAATCGACCGATTCGCCGGAAGTCCGCCGGGTTACGACCCTTCACCCTTGAGGAAACAGACCCTCGAGATCAAGGAAATTAGAGGGACCGGTCCCTCCGACAGTTTAACTGTCATCATCTTCGAGGTGTGCATTGGGATAACTTGAGTACTCACGAGGGCAGTACCAGTACCTTCGAGGTAAATTGAGGTAAACTGCCAGATTCGGTTGTCAGGGAGGCAGCGGCTGGCAATACTTGAGCGAAAACAAAAACGAGTAAACCAGTAAAGGAGAGCGAGGGAGAGAGATCATGTTGCGTGTAGAAGGAGGCACCAAGTTTCGCCCTTTCCCCCGTGGAGGCTGACACGAGTAAACCAGAGTGACAAGATATCCCATATCGATATCCCATATCCCTTATCGATATCCCTATCGAAATCTTATTGATGTCCGATCTCACGTATCGATCTCCCATATCGATCTCCCATATCGACGTCGGATCATATCTTGTCACTCTGGAGTAAACGCCCCCGCCTTCCGTCTTCATCGTGGTCGAGCATGAGCAGGCGGCGGCTCCCGATGCACCTGCGCCCTACGGCGGTGGCCCCGGGTCAGGGGCTTACACTCGTCCACTATTCAGCTCAACCTGAGCCGTTTCTGACACAGAAAACATCCTGATCACCCCTGATACCCCCTCACACCTCCTACACACCACCTAATCAACCCCTAAATGCAACCCCCTATCCAACAGAAAGCGTTAAAGTTGAGCCTAAAAGCGGACGAGTGTAAGCCCCTGCCCCGGGTACGGCGTGGCCGGGTTGGACCCAGCTGTGAAGCATCAGGCGGACCGTGTTCCTGGTGGACGATGCGCCGGCGGCGGCGGCGCTGGCAGCAGCGGCGGCGGTGGCGGCGCTGGCGTAAGCGTTAGCGCTGGCGTAGGCGCTGTCGATGGCGGCGCTGTCGTTAGCGGCATTGGCGATGGCGGTGAGGGCGGCGTAGTCGGCGGCCCTGGTACTGGCGGCGTTGGCAGCGGCGGCGGCGGTGGCGGTGGCGGCTGCGTCCTCCGCATCCCCGCCGATGACAATCTCGCACGCGTGCATCACGTGCTCCGTGCGCCACTTGTTCCCGCCGCAGTGGTACTCGCCTCCCCCCTCCTCGTCGTCATCGTCGTAGTCACCGCCGCCAAGACCAGGCTGTATCGGCGCAAGTTGAATTTCAACGCAAAGTTTGAAGGCAATTCATCACATTTTAGCTTCAAGAGGGTAAGCCAAGCGCGGTCATTCGGGGCCAACCCCAGGGGACAACCAGGTTCAACCTGGGGTCAACCTGGGGTCAACCTGGGGTGAACCTTGGGTCAACCTGGGGTCAACCTGGGGTCAACCTACACCGCCCCACCAGGCGAAGCGTGTTCCTCACGGTCGACGCGGGATATGCGGGAGACGTCGAAATTTCCCTCCGCACAGGGGCGTACACTCGTCCACTTTTCAGCTCACGTAAGCGCTTTTGTGGGCTAGCTCTACACGCGTCCACCTTCCGGCTTGATGTGATCAATTTTTGTGGGCTATGTCGGTAGGTGTCATCGACAAAAGCGTCTCAATTTAAGCTGAGAGTTCGACGCTTGCTGTGGTTTCAGCGACCAAACACGGCTCAGGTTGAGCTGAGAAGTGGACGAGTGTAAGTCCCTACCTCCGCCGCGAGCTCCTCGTCGTTGTCGCCGAAAGACCGAGTCATTGGGCTGGTCCACCGCCGGGAGACCTCCGCCCAGGGTCTGCCCACTCGCTCCCTCACGGTTTGCTCAGTGTACCCAGGGGGGGCAAGCCAAGGCAGAAGCCTGGTGCCTCCTCACACACAGAGTGACAAGATATCCCTAATCGATACGGAGGATGACCATGTCGATACTGTCATCTCCCATATCATTAGCCCATATCCTATATCGATATCCAGGATGACCATATCAATATGGTAGATAACCCTATCGATATACCGTATCCCATATACCGTATCTCACATCCCATATCGATATTCCTATCGATATCTCATTGATGTCCGATCTCCCATGTCGATCTCCCACATCGATCTCCCATATCGATATCCCATATCGATATCGGATCATTCTTGTCACTCTGCTCACACACACTGACGCGTCTCTCTCTCTGATTGGTGTACCCATACACCGAACACACTCACCACATCCTCCTCCCTGGCATGCCAACCCGTTACCTTGGTGACATTGAGGTGACTTCTAAAGCATCAATAAGCCTCTAGCTGACAGCCTTCACCCAGATCTGTTGCAAAGAAATACAATAAGAGGCCACTCGTTCCCTGTCGGCTAAACTGCCAGCTGTATGATATGGCGAGCAATATCTGGCATGTGACATGTCCAAGTGCAAGCCCCCCTGCCTCAGGCAGGCTGCGCGCGCGCGCCAACGCGTTGACCAGGCCGGGGCACGCGAGCGCGAGCATGTCCGTTATCATGCCACACCCCGCCGGTAGTGGCTTACACTTGTCCACTTTTCACCTCAACCTGAGTGAGTCATCGGGGCCAGGCTGGGCGAAAGCCTGGTGCCTCCTCATACACGCGGAAGTGTCTCTCCCTCTCTCAGCTCATCCTGAGGCGATTTTTGAGACTGACTGACTCCCTGACTCCACGCAATGTGCAAAGATGAGCCGAGAAGTGGACGAATGGTAGTGGACGAGTGTCAGTGGACCAGCGTGAGTCCCTGCCCACCAGCATCTGAAACTCGTCGGGACCAAGCTCAAGCGGCGCAAGCTGATTTCGAAAGCAAAGTTCGAAAGCGATTCATCACATTTCAGCTTCAAGCGGTGAAACCATAGGCGCTTTCAACACGAGTTTTGATGCTGTCAACCTGCACCACGTCCTGCCAAGCTTCCACCACCCGTTGACGTCCTCGCAGCGCTCCGACAGCGTCACCCCCGCGGCGTAGCGGCGCAAGTTGAATTTGAAAGCAAACGTTGAAAGCAGTTACTGTATGATATGGAATATTCTAGTTTCAAGCGCTGGAACCATAGGCGCTTTCAACACGGGTTTGGATGCTGTAACTGGATATGCACCCCCCTACCGCGGCGCGGCGGCGGACGTGGGCGTTGGCGGCGGCGCGCCGAAAGAACCGGCACGTGCCGGCGACGCGCGCGGCGCTGCGAAAGTCCAGGTGCGCGAGCACCTCCTCGCCCCAGGGCACTCGCGTGGTACTTCTTTAAAATCGATAAGCTCAACAGGAGCTTCTCTTTACACTCGTCGTCTTTTCAGCTCAACCTGAGCCGTCTCTGACACAAAATACAACCTAAATACTCCCTGTCAGCCCCCAAGACCTCTAAAACACCCCCTAAACAACTCACAAATGTACCCCCTATCCCATAGAAAGCGCTTACGTTGAGCCGAAAAGTGGACGAGTGTAAGCTCCTGAAGCTCAACTCAATAACCTAATAAAGGCAATAGCTTTACTCTTAAGTGTAAGGGCGCTGCGCACGTACGAGTGGCTGTGGCGGACATAAGGTCGCGAGGGGGGGATTCACGATGGATAATACGACCCGATCCCCGCGCGCCTGCGCGCAGGTCTTAACACGGGGATGTAGATCGGCCGGGGAGACGGGGAGGGAAAGAGTTGTTTCAAAAGTTAAGCTGAAAAGAAGTACTGCCTGTGGGCGGGACACACACTGTCTGGTGCGTCGGGTATGGACGGGCCGCCGAACGGGATCCTGACATCGCGCTCCCGGAGGACACGTGAGTGTGCGTCGGCGTGTTGTAAATGAGCAGAGGGAAGAGGATCGGGGAGGGGGAAACGAAGTGGGCGAGGAGCAGGCGTCTGTGACTACAGTTGTTTGTGAAGTTGAGGTGAAAAATGGTTGTGGCTGTGCAGCCGTGCCTCGGCCACGGCGTCGTCGCCGTCGGGGAAGGTGGGGGGCGGGGCTGGGTCCGCGGAGTCGGCGGGGTCGTTGGTGGGAGGAGGGAGGAGGAAGAGGAGGTTCGGGGAGGGGGAAATGATGCGGGGTCGTTGGTGGGAGGAGGGAGGAGGAAGAGGAGGTTCGGGGAGGGGGGAAGGTGGCTTACATGACTACTGTACAGTGTACACTCGTGTGAAAAGTTGAGCTGAAAAAGAGTTGCCCGTGCCTCGGCAACGGCGTCGTCGCCGTCAGGGAAGGGGAAGGCGGGCGGCGCGGGGTCGTCGGTGCGCGGGTCGGGCTTGATTGCGGGGGCGGGCTGCTTCACCATCGCAGGTCGTGTGCGCGTCCGATTGTTCGGGGCGGCGGCGGGGGTCGCAGACGTGTGGGGGAGTGACTTGGTGGCAGGGAGAGGAACATATTTCAGAGCCACCGGCTATACTCGTAATTATTGGAGTTCGCGTCCAACTTTTTTGCAAAGTCACCTGATTGGCCGAGTGCTTTGCCACGTGGCCCCCTAAGCGCGGAGCGCGAGAGAAACCGACGGTCTATTAACTCCCCGCTCGAGAGGTTGCCACGTGTGCCCACTAAGCGCGCGGCGCGGTAAAGGGGAAGGGAAGGGGAGGGGATGCGGGTGCGCTGGCAGGGGACGATGATCCCGCGCGTGCGGGACCCGCGCGCGCCCCGGCGTCCAAGCCTCTCGCCGCCGCGGCCGCATAGGACTCCTCGGCGTCGACGACCGCTGCGGACGCGAGCCGCGGCGGCCGCGGCAGCCCGTCGGAAGCGGCGTGCGACAGTATTTTAAGGTTTTGATCGATTCTCGCGAACCCCCCTCTCGGCTGAACGCGAACTAGAATTATTCTAGCTAGAGCTAGTGCTCTATTCGTACCTTCGAAGGTAGAGCTAGAGCTAATGATAACTCTTTTATGTCATGTCGTTTTAACCCACTCCCTAAATATAGAAGCATGCAAGAAAATTCGGCCAATTAAATCTCAGTAAATTACTCCCACGACCAAACACAGCAGGGTCTTCAGCTACTGCTCAGTAGCGGAGAATGGGTTCAAGGAGCGCCGTGTTCGTCCAGCCACCTCAACATCTCCACGTGCCCGCCTTCAGTGGCCTGTCCACGCGTGTGCTCATCCCACCGGCAGTGGTGCGCCCGCGCCCACTTCAACACCTCCAGATGCCCGCCCTCGGCGGCGTTCGCACACACAGCTTCGTTCCAGTCACAGTCGTGCTCCCGCGCCCACTGTAGCACCTCCAGGTGCCCGCCCCCAGCGGCGCGTGTACACGTATCCTCATCCCATGGGCAGCCGTGCTCCCGCGCCCACTTCAGTACCTCTAGGTTTCCGCCCATAGCGGCGGCTTCACATGTCGAAGCATCCCACGGGCAGTCGTGCTCGCGCGCCCACTGCAGCGCCTCCAGCTGCCCGCCCCTCGCGGCGCATGCACAGGTCGTCCCATCCCACGGGCACCCATGCTCGCGCGCCCACTGCAGCACCTCCAGGTGTCCGTGCTCAGCGGCGTGTGCGCACGTGTCTTCATTCCACCTGCAGCCGTGCTCCCGCGCCCACCGCAACACCTCCAGGTGCCCGCCCGCAGCGGCGAGTGCACACGTCGTCTTTCTCCACAACCAGCCGTGCTTCCGCGCCCACTTCAGCACCGCCAGGTGCCCGTACTTAGCGGCGTTTGCGCACGTCCGCTCGTCCCACGGGCAATCATGCCTCCACATCCACTTCAGTATGCGCAGGTTCCCGTGCGCGGCGGCGTGTGCAAGGTATTCTCGTTCCTGACCATGGGCACCCGTGCTCCCGGGCGCATTCGAACACCTCAAGGTTCCCGCCAACTGCGGCGCATTGCACACGTCAGGAGGCTCGTCGCCAAACCGCCCCCCGCTCCCCCTCCTCCCTCGGCCGGTTGAAAGTTGAACGCCGCCCAGACGAATCGTTTCACGGACCCGCAAAACGCCCGGACCTTAAGCGGCTCCTCCTCGCTGGTCCCCGCGCCAGGGGCGTACACTCGTTCCCATTTCTGCTCAAATTGAGCTCTTCTGTCCAACGTCAAACCCCACTCAACTCATGAAGATGTCCTGCAGTTGCTCATGTTGAGCTTTGACGTGAACGAGTGTAAGCCCCTGCCGGCGCACGGTAGGCCGGAGGCCGTCACCTCCGCACGGCACGCGCTCCCCGTCCGCGCGAGCATGGCAAGGTCGATGGGGTCCAGCCACGGCAGCACCTCGGTCGAGAACACCTCGGGCAGCTCGTCCTGCAGCCAGTCGAGCAGCGCGTCTGGCTTTCGGCTTTCGTCGTCGTCGTCGCTGCCATCGTCATCTTCGCGCAACCCGTGGCGCGCTTCCACCGCCCCACTCACCGCCACATTGCTTCCTTCCGCACCCGCCGCGCCCCCGCCCCCGCCCGCGCCGCCAACGCCGTGCAACGCGCCGGGCGCGGCGTCACCTAGGGCAGTGGCTGGCCCGCTCAAACCCACCCCCCCACCCGCCGCGCCCACGCCGCCGCCTCTGCCGCCGCGCCTCATATCCCGCTCCTGCTGCAAACCGATGAAATCCAGAGTGAGTTGGTTGTTCTTCTGTAACGGCGACGGCGACGGCGGCTGCGGCGGCGGCGACAGCGGCACGCGGGGCGCGGTCCTCAGCGAATGACATGGAGCCGCGCGGGTGGAGGTAGATTCCCGGCCTCCCGCGCGGCGGTGCCCCCCCCTGCGCTTCCATTCCCCTCCGCCAAGATTCAAACAAACGGGTTGGGGTTGCTTAATACTGCGACGGTACCTGCGACGGCCAGGCGCGCGCCGATGCGCGGACAAATTGGCTCGCGGCGATAGACGCCTGCTCAAGGTCACCGCGTCAGAACTGCCGATACTCACCCCGCGCTACGACTGCCGCCGCGCCGGCCCAGCTTCTATATTTTGAGCCACACCACATCACCTCCACAGCGTGTTTTTTGGGACACTTTTTTTACGCGCTGATTGCGGCCGCCGCCGCGCGATTCGATCGCCTCAGACGACAAGAAGATGTACAGACTCAGATATGCATATTTGTATGCGCCTCACAGCGCGTTAGCGCACAAAAACATAGTACAGCGTGAGTCGGCGCGCGTCTGGCGCGTGGGCTCGAGCGAAATTGGATCAGGGGTTCATGTAGAAACGAGTGAAAAACGCTTGCGATGGCGGATCCACGGCGTAAAAACGTCGCAAACGTCTTGACGGCGGCACAAGAACGCCTCACATACGCGCCACGTCACGATAGTCTCGCGCGACGCCTCGCATGAGGGCGCACCACTCTTAAGTACTACGCACGGCGCCGGCAAAGATGGCAGGATTCCGTGGCGACGCGGAGGCGATTTGGCCGGTCGGACCGTCAAAAGCGCGAATAAACGTGTACCGGTACGCCACCACGGTATGGACTATTTTTCGGGCCTGTTCGAGCATCGCGCAACAAAATGATGAGCCAAACTGGAGGGATGAAATCACATGGGCGGCAAGTTCAAGTGTTGCTTCAGACATCTCCCCACTGTGTCGTCGCGCATACCCCGCTGCGTCGCCCGCCATTGCGCGCGCAATGTGCGTGGTGATGCGTGGGAACTGGAATTCTCGCGAGTCGTTTAGACCAAGAATGCCAGTCTATTTTCGTCGTGTCCAAGAAAATCACGTCCTCCAGTCCGACCGGATTTTGAACATTTTTACCAAAAGCTAAGTCCGAAAAAACAAGCTTTATTGCTGACATGGGGCATTCCTGAGGAGGGATTCCAGTTCGGCTCGGATTCCTAGGGATTCCCAGGGATTCGGTAGCGTCGCGCGTTCAGGAGACACTAGGGATTCTTGAGTCGTTGCAGGCTGTGTGCTGTGGGATCCGGGCGCCGGAGGCGCCCGAAAAGAAAATGGGCGTTTTATGGTGTCCAACCGCTTATTATATTATCCCTTTCTCACGGGTAAATTCGGCGCCATATGGCGCCGACTGGAATAAGTCACCAAACGCAATGCAGCGCACTGGGCATTGGGCCAAACACGCCGAGCGAACTTGGTAACTTACTCCGTGCCTCACGGATAGTTCAGGAAAAAATACAGGTCAGGCGTGCGACGCTCCCCTAGCTCGCGATGCCGCGTCTCCCACGGTACGGTGCGATGTGCGTGTGCAATTCTGTCTTGTTAGGGCACCAGAAAAAAACGTGAGATCGCACGGGTGGGATCACCGCAATTGCGTGGCGGCAGAGCACGCAGCACGGGGCGCGGCATTTTTCTCGGACAGGCAACCCGGTCGGGACACGACACCTGCTCTCGGCGCGACTAGGGGGGCAAAGCGCGACTCTGTTCATATACGCAAAGATGCCGGCGCCATATGGCGCCGAGGCCATGCCGAGATGCTGAGAAGGTATTGTACAGGGGCTGGAGCACGCCGGGGCCTCCCCGACGCGCGCTTGACACGGAAACCGCGTGTCAGGTGTACGGTGGATATGTACAGACTAAATCGGGACCCGTCTATCGCGCCTCGCGCCAGCCACTCAGCGCGCGCCAGCTGGCTTATCTGAAAACGTTTCGGCGCCATATGGCGCCCTCGTGGCCAAAGGGGTAATACTCGTATTATACTGGACGGATGGAGGTGGATTGCGGAAAGACCGAGGAATCGAGGAAACAGAGAGACAGACAGTGCCGTCCGTTCGTCGTCACGCGTTCAAAAAGCTCGCTTGTCAGAACGCAATTTACGCGTCTTGCGAGTGGTGGAGCGAGCCCAGACATGGGCTTGTCTCTCTTGCGTCTCTCACGGGTCGCGTGTCGCGGACGCTGGGTAGTTTATGCTTAATACTCCCGCAAGCCCCGGGTGGTCTTTGTACTTCCCCCAACCAGCGCGTGACACTTTTGTTATTGCAAGAAACTGTCCCAAAAAAATTCCGACTTTTCCGCGAAGCGGAAAATTTTAAGGCACGCGTTCAGTTTCTAGTCAGGAATACCCTGAAATGTGGTATTCGGGAGGGATTCGGTCTGAACGCGGATTCCCAGGGATTCCTAGGGATTCCTGGCAGGCTTGCCAGGAATCCCCATGCCAGCTTTATTGGAGGATGTGACCTCGTCGAGTTGTGATGTGACCCGCCAACGGATCTGCGCAGCACGAATCCCTTTTCCATGGGACACGCATTCACCACCGCCGCCGGCAACGTTGTTGCCCGCCACCGCTCGCTTCCTCCGGTGGCGTGGGAACGCCCCATCTTCCCGTGTGAGGCTCGACGCCAGACGGCCGCAACTTGGCGAACCCGACAAAGCTACTCGTACTCATTGTTTTCTTCACGTCAGACGGCACCCAACGCTGACCCCGGCAGAGTAACGGCGCGGCTACATAGCACAGGGCGGAGTCGCCGCGGGCCGGTCCATCGCTGGCCGAGCAAGGTCCACCACCGCTGGCCGAGCGGATGGCGGCGAGTCGCGAGGGCGACGCCGTGCCGGAAGGGGAGAAGGAGGAGGAGGAGGAGGAGGGTGGGGAAAATGTAAATGTGAACGTAAAAGCCGAAGTGGGAACGAGAGTTGAGGTGAAGGTGGGAGCCCGGTCCACTGGCAGCCGGTTGGCTGCGCTGAAGGCTCGGCGTAGCAACGCGCGCTCTGCGCTGATGGCTACGCGGCGTCCTCCCGCTCCCGCCGCTGCGCAGGGTGAGGACGATGCGGAGGAGGAGGAGGAGGAGGTAGGGACTGTTGGATAGTGCTCGCCACGACATAGGATACCACTTGACTCAAGACACGAGGGCTCAAAATGCGTTTGATGACGCGGTGGGCGCTATCCATCAGTCCCTGGGAGGAGGAGGAGGAGGAGGAGGAGGAGGAGGAGCAGGAGGAGGGGAAGAGCAGGACTGAAGATGAGCCCAGCGAAGCGGACGCCTGGTGGCGAGAGCACAATGCGCACAATGCGCGGCCACTAGGGACGCCTCCGCTCCCCCCGCCGTCGTCATTCACTCCAACGGGCAGGAGCATACACTCGCTCACTTTCCGGCTCAACTGTCCGCTGGGGCCTGCCACTCGTTCCATCTTCAGCTCAACTGTCAGCTGTTTTGAACGTGAATCCACCGTCAGTTAGACTCTACACCTCGAAGGTGATTAAGTTAAGCTGTGAAGAGAACGATTGGAGGACCCTGCCCACGGGCCTCGAGCTCACCTCCGGCGCCGACCTCGGATCCTCGGGCGGCCCGGCAGGGGCTTCCACTCGTCCACTTCTCTGCTCAACCTGAGCTGTTCTCGTTACTCAGACCCACTGAAACCACCCAACTTGTCCCTCAAAAAGTGCTTACGTCAAGCTGAGAAGTGGACGGGTGTACAGCCCCTGCGGTCGGGGCCGCCAAAGCACCTTCATCTCACGGCCCCCGCGCCCACCCCTGGCAGGGTTCTCCCTAAGTATCTCTCTTCGCTGGCACTTTAAGCTGTTGGTCCCTGAAACCACATGAATTATCCCACTGAATGCCTCGAACATACTGAAGGAGTTGAGCTGAGTTGAGCTGGACAACATACTGGAGTTGAGTTGAGCTGAGTTGAGCCGGACAAAGTACTTGTGTAGGGCCTGCATCTTGGGAGCACTCAGCAGTGGTGGTGCTGAAGGGCTCCCCCAACCCCGCGCACACCGGCGGGGCCTGACTCTTCGCTTATACAAGTAATAAACTGGAGTACCCGCTTACCCATGCACCCCGCCGCATCCTCCGCCTGGCATGACACGGCGCTTCCGATTGCTTGCCCATGGTGTGCCCGTACACACTATATGTACTGAAGGGAACGAGGGTATGGACCCTGCACATGGGTAACCCAAACAATGGCGCCTTCATCACCTTAGCAATGACCACCGCGCCGGCGTCACGGGCACGGGCCGCGGGCGTGCAGGTCACACTGATGCGGCCCAAGACGACTTTGAAGAAAGTGTATGCAGCGCATGCTGCGGTGGACCTGGACCCGGCAGGGCGGTTATTGAGAACGAGCACTCGACCGACGTTGAATGAGTTGAATCTCCTCCTCGTCCTCCTCGTCCTCCTCCTCCTGCGCCTCCCCCTCCTCCTCCTCCTCTTTTCCTCCTCCTCCTCCTCCTCCTCCTCCTCCTCCTCCTGCGCCTCCCCTTCCTCCTCCTCTCCTCCTCCTCCTCCTCCTCCTCCTCCTCCTCCTCCTCCTCCTCCTTCTCCTCCTCCGCTTCCGCGTGTCGGCATGAGCATTCACACTCAATGTAAGCCGTACTCTGATATCGGTCGAGTGCTTGTTCTCAACGAACCTCCAGCCCTGCAGGGGAGTGGGGTCATCGAGAACAAGCACCCGACCATGAACAGAGTACGCACATCTGTATGAACTTTCATCCTGCTCTGATATCGGTCGAGTGCTTGTTGTCAGTGACCCTCCTGCCCGGTGGAAGAGCCGGACCCAGTGGGCACAATCATGGCTGGAGCCCCGGGGGCGGCGCCTCCAGCGGAGAGAGGCAGGGGTGTTATGGAGGATAAGCACTCCACCAACGTTGACTCTCATCCTCGTCCTCCGTTACTCCGCGCCTTTGTATGAGCATTCACCCTGAAGGTAAGTCATGCGGGTTTGTCGAGTATCGGTCGAGTGCTTGTTCTCAATGACCCTCCTGAGGGGATTCGCGGAGGCCGTGAGCGACGCGGTGCATGAGGGGATCAGCTGTGCCGTGCTCGCCACAGGCATCCACGGGTGCGGTAAGGTAGGGCCTAACAGATAATGCCTGCCACGTCATCCTCCACGTTGCAGACCCTCGTTTCTCGAGTTATGGGCCCTGACAGATAATTCCTGCCACGTCAACCTCACCAGTGTAGACCCTCGTCTATTGAGTTGAACGGCCTCACATGACGTGGCGAGCATTATCTGTCAGGCTCTGCGGCAAGAGCACGCTGATGCGCGGGAGCGCCACTACAGCGAGTGCCGCCGCCCGCGAGATGACTGACATGGGGCTGTGCGGCCGCCTGGCGGCGGTCGTCTTCGATGCCGTGGACGCGGCGAGTGAGCGGACCGGCGACGGATTTCTGATATCGATCCAAGCGGTGGCGGATGTCGTCACCGCGCCGGTCCAATCTACCGTCACTGCCAAGCGCAAGACCCACGAGGCAGGATGATTACTGTGAACATGCACTCGACCGAGAATGGTGCACGACTGACCTTCAGTGTGAATCCTCAACAAGCACTCGGTCGAGAATGGTGCATGACTTACCTTTAGTTTCGATGCTCATACAGACACGCGGAGGAGGAGGATGTCGGTCGAGTGCTTGTTCTCAATGACCGTCCCACGAGGTTCTGCGGGACGCGCTGGCTGTCGGATTAGATTCGATGGGGCTCGATGGTCCGGGGGTGGGCGGTGAGGCTGGAGCTTCGGCTCTGCGGGCGGGACGGGGCGCGGGGGCGGGAAGCGCGAGCGCTGTCGGCGGCGGCGACGACTCCATCAGCATCCGCGAGCACCCCAAGCACGGGTTCTTCGCCGAGGGTTTGGTGGAGGTGGTGGTCGACAATGCGACGGACATGCAGCGGATAGTGGGTGCAGCGCTGACGGGTTTTGTGGTGGAGGAGAAGGCAATACGGGAGGGGGGGACGCTGTCGCCTGGAGGAGGCGGCGGCGGGGGGGAGCGCGCGCACTGCATGTTGCAGGCAGGGGATATACACTCGTCCATTTTTCAGATCAGGCGGAGACGGTTTGGGGGATACGTCAGGTGATTCAGTGTTCGGCTCAGCGTTAGCACCTCTTGTGGGGTACGCTGGGTAATTTCAATGTTCGAGTGAACAAAAACGTCTCACGTCGATCTGAAATTCGGACGAGTGTAAGCTCAAGGTAAGTACCTGTCGTGGGATATGCTGGGTGGTTTCAGTGTTTGGGTGACCAAACACGGTTTAAGTTGATCTGACAAGTGGACGAGTGTAAGTTCCTGGTTGCAGGTGAACATCAGGCGGCGGTCGGCTGGGGGAGTGCAGCACTCCAGCTGTTTCGGGGACGGGGCTTTGTGCCCCAGCGCGGGCTGGCTGCCGGATAGGGAGACCGTGTCGTGCGTGCAAGTTGTGGACATGGCTGGTATAGATCGAAATTCAAGCGGCGGCGGCGGCGGGGGCGGCGGCGGGAGGGGAGGTAGCAGTAACAGCGGCGGCGGTGGCGGGAGGGGAAGGGCCAGCGGCGGCGGGGGAGCGGCTGCGGATGAGGTAGGGAGGTGCATGTTGGCCCCGGGATGACCGCACTCGTGATCTACGTTTTCTTTTCTTCTTACGTTCACGGAGCCCCAAGGCGCTCACATGGTGAGCACTAACCAACCCCCTCCGCCTTGAAATTCATATGCGAAGAACGGCTCTCTCAGTTTGCGCTCAATTGCATCATGCGCCACTGCAACGAGGCTGTGAAAGCGCTCCACCGGGTTATTGAGAACATCGCGGAGTCGCGCTCGCACATGCCGTACCGCGACTCCAAGCTCACGCGCCTGCTGGCATGCAACCTGGTACGGCGGTGCAGGATGACCCCGGGTTGTCCGCGCTTTGTTCTGCGCTCGAAGCTAGACTTTGATCAACCGCCTTAAGACCTTGCTTTCGATTTCGACATGTGGCACTATAATCTGGGTGGGCGCGGGCGGTTACTAGCGTTAGTGGCGGTGTCCCCCTTAGCAGACCGCTTCGAGGAGTCAGACGCGATGCTGCAACTGGTGGGCAAGCTGGCTGCGGTCCGCAGTCGCCCCGCAGCGGCAGGGGCTTACACTCGTCCACTTGTCAGCTCATCGTAATCTAGTTTTTGGGAATACGTTGGCGTTGTTGTTGGGTGAATTCGGTGACCAGAAAATGCTGACGTTGAGGTGAAAAGCGGCGGAGTGCAAGCCCCTGCGCAGCGGACTCCACCGAGTTTGCCTCCGCCGCCGCCGCCGCGGACCATTCTGCGCGCGAACTCGCAGATGCGCTGTACATTCCGCTGACCGGGCTGACCAGCTCAGGGGTGGAACTAGTCATGGAATCGTCGGCAGGGGCCCCTGTGGACCTCCTTTAGACCCCCTTTGAACCGTCATCAGACCCCCTTCAAACCCTCGTCAGACTCTCTTCAAATCTCATTCAGAACCGGCTGCGGCCCGCCATATAAAGCCCACATACCCCCCACATAGCACATACCCCCCACACACCCCCCACATACCCCCCACACATCCCCCGCATACTCTCCACATACCTTCCACATAACCCCCACACACCGCTCACATACCCCCCACATACCCCACACAACCCCCCCACATACCCCCCACATACCCCCCACCTAACCCCCACATACCCTCGGCCCGGCCAAACGGTCAGGGAACTCGCTCGTGTAAGACCCCACTCATCGGACCACTTGCTGGCTCTGAGGGACGCGCTGGCAGAGGGGGAGACGCTGCGTAAGGAGGCGCAGGTGTGGGGCGAGGTGGCGGCGCGGAGCCAGCGGCTGCGAGAGAGCCTAGGGCAGCACCCGTGAGCCTGACTGGCTGCCCGTTAGTCATACTATGCAATAATTAAAACACACAGAATAGACCATCCGTTTGGACCTCTATTGGAAGCCCCAGTGAAGCGTCCGTGACGGAACTTTGAACATTGTGTGGTGCAGCCGCTGCCACCTCTCTCGCTTTCGCCGCTCCGCACAAGGTACTGAGCGATGGTCCTGCCGCGGGTGAGGGAGATGAGCCACATCCCGCGTATGGTAGACGCAGCCGACGTCCTTCTTGCGGTACCGACGAGGGGCTTACACTCGTCCATTTCTACTAACCGTGAACACTTTTGGCAAACATAGAGGCGCAGCTGTTCACACCAGTCCATCTATTTCGATGACTTTTCGAACACGATCCTCCTCGCGGGCGGATTGTCCGTGCACCAGCAAATGTATCATAATCGGCTGCCGACCGATTTCTTGGACCGACAGACAATACCACAAGACCTCAAGAGAACTTTAAGCCCCCCCTTCTCCACTCACTTATCGCCCTGCAAGCCCGCAACGACGGACACCGTGGACAGCACCGTGGACGAGCAGGGACGTACCGAGGTCCCTTCATGGGAACCTTATCGTGCTTCCTCCGCCACGGAGGTAGCGCCGCGCTCTGCGTGTACCTCACCCGCCCGGAGGTTACCAACTTCCAGGTGAGCCACAGCACGCGGGACCACGAGCGGATGGTCGGATTGTCCGTGCACACAACAGATCTATTATCTATATCGGGGCCGACAGGTTTCTTGGAACGGAAAACAATAACCAACCGCATGTTGAAGCAGCCCGCCACACTCTCGCATCGCACTGGAAGCCTGCGACGAACCGTGGACAGCACCGTGGACCAGGAGGGACGTACCGAGGTCCCTTCATGGGCACCTTATCGTGCTTCCTCCGCCACGGAAGTAGCGCCGCGTTCTGTGTGTACCTCACCCGCCCGGAGGCAGGGGCTTACAGTCGTTCACTTTTCAGCTCAACTTGAGCCGTGCCTGAGACACGACAACACCCTACACACCCTAAATACCCCATAACACCCCCTTAACACGGGCTACACAACCCCTACGCGCACCCCCTATCCCAAAGAAAGCGCTCAAGATGAGCTTAGAAGTGAACGAGTGTAACCCCCCTGCCCGGAGGTCACCAGCTCCCAGGCGGGGGCTTACACTCGTCCATTTTTCAGCTCAACTTGAGCCGATTCTGACACAAACACACACCCTAAACACCCCGTAGCACCCCCTTACGCCCCATGAGCGACCCCTAAACGACCCTCAAACAACCCCTGGACGCCCCCCCTATCCCACAGGCAGCGCTTAGGTTGAGCCGAAAAGTGGACGAGTGTAAGCCCCTGCTCCCAGGCGAGCCACAACCCGGCAGGGGCTTTGTTACACTCGTCCACTTCTCAGCTCAACTTGAGCTCTTTGTATGGGATAGGGGTTGCGCTCAGGGGATGTGTAGCCCGTGTTAAGGGGGTGTTAGGAGGTGTTTAGGGTGTGTAGGGTGCTTTGTGTGTGTCAGACACGGCTCAAGTTGAGCTGTAAAGTGAAAGAGTGTAAGCCCCTGCCCGGAGGTCACCAGCTCCCAGGCGAGCCAAAGCACGGCAGGGGCTTACACTCGTTCACTCTTCAGCTCAACTTATGCACGTTTTGTGGAATACGCTGGGTACTTTCAGTGGCTCAGTGACCAAAGACGACTCAGGTTGAGCCGATAACTGGACGAGCGTAAGCCGCTGCAACACGGGGGACCGCGAGCGCGAGCGTGGCGACGGTGGGGGCGGCGCAAATTGATATCAAAACCGCGGTTGAAACCCGTGTTGAAAGCGCCTGATCTCAGCGACTGAAGCCTGAACATGATGAACCGCTTTCAAAACTTGCTTTCAAGATCAGCTTGCGCCGCGCTACGCAACGGGCCGTCGGCAGCGCGCGGGGTGCTGCCCACCACCTCCGAGGCAGGGGCTCACACTCGTCCACTTTCCGGCTCAACGTAAGCACATTTTGTTGGGTACGTTGCGTGCAAGATGTTCCCCCAGTCTATTAGACAGTGGGACACGGGGAGGTGTGACCAAAACGGCTTAGGTTGAGCTGAGAAGTGAACGAGTGTAAGCCCCCGCTCCGAGGCAGGGGGGCTGTTAATGGACTCCCCCGTTTATTAGTGCCTGGCAGATATTGCACGCCACGTCAAAAGCTGCGGAGATGAGGGAGGAGAAGGGAGCAGATGGGGGGAAAGGAGAGGGGAGGGGAGGGGAGGGGAGGAGAGCGGAGGAGAGGGGAGGGGGGGGGAGTGGAGTGGGGGGCGGAGGAGCTCTGGGGTGAGGTGAGGT
>Ga0307489_10000390_pt1 | contig 26092 bp, 40 predicted proteins | sample SB12metaG_FD_202247 | JGI IMG/M metagenome (GOLD analysis project Ga0307489, IMG submission 202247) | Sea-ice brine microbial communities from Beaufort Sea near Barrow, Alaska, United States - SB 1.2 | ecosystem: Environmental > Aquatic > Marine > Coastal | place: USA: Alaska | collected... | reverse complement strand
ATATATATGGTGTCGGGTAAGCGTTATTTCGGTGGCTCACCTGCGGGCAAGACGCGCAGGTCTCCTGAATCTGTTGGGAAACCACACTGGCGATGTCGCAGTAGCCGTCGCCACACAGATCACCGGCGCCTTCGGCGGTGCCGCAGGCGGGGTCGTCCAATTCCTCGCGAATGCACCGCACGGTTGTCCCTCCACCGCACTCGTCCGGCACAGATGCAGGGGAGTTGGCAGGGGAGTTGGTCAACGTGTAAATGCCGGAGGTGTTGTCGAAGCTGTGAGTCAGGCCGGGGTAGGAGCAGTTGGTGAATCCGGTGCGCTCGTCCACCGGGCACGGCACGGTGGCTTTGCAGATCGCAGCGGTGGTGTCGCAGCACTTGATGATGTCCTGGCCGTCCCCCGTTTGCAAGGGTGCGCCGCCGCAGAGGTACGCTCGACCCGTTACATGAGGCGCCGCCGCATTGGTGCACGAGACGCAACACGTGACTGTGGCGCCGCCGCAGAGGAGCATTCGACCCGTGACATGTGGCGCCGCCGCAGTAGTGCACTCGACCCATTACATGTGTTGGCGAGCCGATGGGGGGTGAATGAAGGGACATTGATGCGTGCTGCCCCACTGCCATGTACCACATAGTCTCGTTGTATAACATGTGTGCACCCTGTCGGTGAAAATGCACATGTTCAGGCATCAACGTCATTTTATGTCAACGGAAATTTCTGGTCAAAGCGCACATCATGTAAGTTGAATGCATCGTCGAGCAATGATGTTTGGTGAAGTAACACAAATGGGTTGCATTGCCCTACGACGCAGTCGGCGCCGGTCGTGCACGCGCACTCGCCAGCAGCAAATCCTGTGACAGGTGACACTCGAATTCAGATTTAATATTTCAATATTTCACTCAACGTGAACAAATAACACAAAGACACGCCAAGCCAGCGCCGCCAAATACTGGAATTGGACGGTGTGACAGTTTGACTGTATGGCTGTGTCCACTGAAAAAAACTCTGTGTCGTTTAGCGAAATGAGTTTGGGAGTTGTGACTCGTCAAAAGGGGGAAGTGATCCGGGAGTTGTAACTCGTCCGAATTTCCGGCCGGGAGGAAATTGGTCGGTCCGGGGGGGGTCGATTTCCGCCCCCCCCCCAATTTTGCCCATAGGGAAAATCGACGATCTGGACATGTCCAAATCACTAATCGACAAGGGCCCGCTGTCAGAAGGTGCAAACACGGAATCATTCGGGCGCACCTTCTTTCGGCAGGCAAAGACTCTGGCCGACCCCCGGGGGGCAGGGTACTCTCAACACGAAACACATAATCATGTTTGCACAAAACCGAGTGGCACTGTGTTAAACTGTTGGACGTGAGTAATCCCCGCTGGCACGCATATCCACTTTTCGGGTCAACATTACACATGTTCCTTGGGATGCGCTGGGCGGCCGTCAGTCAGTCGGTGACAAACACAGCTCAGGTGAGCTGAAAAGTGGACGAGTGTAAGCCCCGGTGTGGGTCAGGTGTTCTTTCATCGAATTTAGCCCATGGTGTCCTTTACAAAGAAGTTCAGCATTCGTGTTCCTTCGCCGAGGGTTGGTGTTACTACAGTACATGCAAACAGGTTTATCGTTATTTAATTATTTTTCCAAGCATATCATCCCTTACCTCCGCGGCGATGACGAGACCGTCGACGACGAATTGCACCGCGGATCAGGGGCATACACCCGTCCACTTTTATGCTCAACGTCACACGCTTTTCGAGGGATACGCTGGATGCCGTTCGTCTGCCACCTGTCAGAGAAGTACCCAAAAACGACTCAGGACGAGCTGAAAAGTGGACGAGCGAGTGTAAGCCCCCGCCGCGGCTGTTTTGTGCGCGATGTCGACGTCGGAGATGGGCGCGGGGGAAGCAGCGGGAGCGGGGGGAGCAGCCAGCAAATCAGGAACACCGCTCGGCTGCCCGATCGCGATCACGTCGAAACCACCGCCGGGGGTGGGATCGGCGCTCGAGAGCGAGGTGATGTCGTTGGTGAGCGGCGCGGCGAACAGAAGTTCGACAGTGTACGGCGTCGGCGGCGCGGCGGAATCGTCCTCGATGTAGCGCCGCAAGTTGCATTTGAAAGCAAAGTTTGAAAGCGGTTCATCGTATTTTATATTCAAGCGCTGAAACCTTACGCGCTTTCAACACGGTTTTTGATAGTGGTCAATCTGCACCGCTCTACCTGGAGAAACTCCGCGTTGACCTGCACGATCCGGATGTTTTTCTCGAGCGCCTTAGCCTCCTGTACGCTGTATGCGACCTGACGAGGGAGCATGCCGGAGTCTGCGACCGAGAAGTAGCCAATGATCAGCGAGGCAGGTGCGACTGGCGAAAGAGCGCCGCCGCCGTGAGGTATCACCCGGGCCTCCCGACTCGCCAAATCAGCGATGAGATCGCTGGAATTGAGAAGAAACAAGGAGATGGCATCCTCGGTGAGCACGACCAGGGCACGGGTGGTGTCGCCATCGCCGAAGAAGTCGGCGACTGCCATGGCCAGAATGGGCGCGCTGATACCCGTGAGAACAACGGAGTCAGTCGTGGTAATAGTGGGCGTGGTAAATCCATCATCAGAGCCGAGCACCGCCACAGTATTGCCAGACGCCGCAGCAGCGAACACGTAGGTGGTCGTAGCGCCAACCTCCCCGACCTCTCCGCAGGCGAGCGTTGCGAGTGGGGAGATGCCCACGTCCGCAGTTGTGGCAGTTCCAGTCCTGGCGAAGTCGGTCGCGTTGTACCACGTCACAGCGCCGTCAGCCAGGGCCTTCCACGAGTACTCTGTTCAGGGTTTAGGGTTTCCACGAGTACTCTGTTCAGGGTTTAGGGTTTCAACGAGTACTTTGTTCAGGGTTTAGGGTTTCCACAAATACTCTGTTGAGGGTTTAGGGTTTCCACAAGTACTCTGTTCAGCTGGTACTCGCACCCGTCGGTTGCCGCCCCTTGCGTGTTTCCCACTTAAAACGTTCAACGATGCTTAAGTGCCCGATTGAATGAATAAAGCTAGTCACATGAACATTTAAGGACCAAAGTATTCATTTCAGTCGGCACTTTGAGCAGCTGTTCATGACGAAACCATTGGAGATATCCCACGTGATTCGTCGTCAAGGATGCTTAAGTGCCACAGCTGGAACTTATTATGCATCCCAAGTCATACCCCAAATTAACCAAAGGTAATTATGAAAACACGAGTGAAGCTATGACTGATATCAACTGGTATCAATTGAATTTACTGTATTCTGATTGGTTGAGAGGATGACTTTGACCGGTCCACCAATGACACAGTGAATATCAGTTGATATCAGTCATAGATTCACTTGATTTTTCAGCTGAAACGAACCCCAGCTGGCACTTTAGGGTTTAGGGTTTAGGGTGCCAGCTGAAACGAGCACTTCGGCATGGCCCTGCCCTCGGTGACGACGAACAGAACGTCGCCGTTGGGCGTGGCCGCCGGCCATGGTCTTCACGAGGTTTTCTTCTTTCAATTTTCAGCAAGCTTAAGCCGCGTGGTCCGAGGTTTCTTTTCAATCTTTTTTCAGCAAACTTAAGCCGCGTTGTCCCTGACATCACTCAAGTTCACCTTAAAAACATATTTGATTCGAGCTGAGGCATCGAGTGTGGTTGATCACAGTGGGGATGTACGAAGACGCGCAGACGTTGACCTCCATCCAACCTTGGAATTGGAAAAACTTGAAAAGGGAACGATGGATCATCCAAGTTTTCTCACGGAAAAAAAAATGGAGCTGAAAATGGAGAGACGAATCGCCAAGTTATTATCCCTAGGCATTTTTCTCAGCCCAGGCATTCATGAATTAAATTGAGCTGAAAAGGGAAAGATGAATGACTTAAGTCTCCCTCAAACGTTATTAATTTGAGCTGAGAAGGGTACGTTGGTATGAACAGACCTGAGAAGGGTACGTTGGTGCGAACAGACCTGAGAAGGGTACGTTGGTGTGAACAAACCTGAGAGGGTACGTTGGTGTGAAAGACCTGAGAAGGGTACGTTGGTGTGAACAGACCTGAGAAGGGTACGTTGGTGTGAACAGACCTGAGAAGGGTACGTTGGTGTGAACAGACCCTGCCGCGAGTGCGAGCACGTCTGACACGGTGTTGTCCGGCACGAGGTTGGCGGCCAGCAGGGGGTTGGAATACGCCTGACTCACGTCGCCGTCCGCGGCGCTGCGCGCGTGGAGCTTCAGAGTGGTCTGGATGCAGCAGGAGCCGAACAGTAAGGACCCACATTGCCTCAACGATCAACTTTCAAATTCTATTTAAAATTAAGTTATTTTCTTTTCGGGGCGCTGGGGTGCACACAGAGCTTTACGAACGAGTAGAGCTGTAGTCGTTGTAACTAAACCAGCACACACATTTCGAAGGCCACTGAACCTGTCACACATGCATTCAGTTACACACACATTCCCCATTTTGAAAGTGGTAATGTCACTGATGTTCCGGGCCGATTCGAGCAGCCTCGCCAATGGCGCAATTCGTGTTGTTGCCGTTGTCGCCGGTTAGGGACAACCAAATATTGCCCGCCACGTCATCCAACAAATTGAAATCTTCGTGTTTCGATTATGTTGCATGGCACCTGATTACGTTGCAAGCGATGTCTGTATGTGTATGCCTGGCTGAGTCGAATGGCATGCTATGGCGTGGTGAGCATTATCTGCGTGGCTGAGACAAATGACATCCCATGACGTGGCGAGCAATGTCAGTCTGGCTGAGACAAATGTCATCCTATGACGTGGCGAGCAATGTCAGTCTGGCTGAGTCAAATGGCATACTATGACGTGGCGAGCGATGTCAGTCTGGCTGAGTCAAATGGCATGCTATGACGTGGCGAGCAATGTCAGTCTGGCTGAGTCAAATGGCATGCTATGACGTGGCGAGCAATGTCAGTCTGGCTGAGTCAAAATGGCATGCTATGACTTGGCGAGCTATGCCAGTCTGGCTGAGTCAAATGGCATGCTATGACGTGGCGAGCAATGTCAGTCTGGCTGAGTCAAATGGCATGCTATGACGTGGCGAGCAATGTCAGTCTGGCTGAGTCAAATGGCATGCTATGACGTGGCGAGCATTACTGACTGGCCCCACCACAACCGCACTTTGACACGTCGTCGACACCCAGGCAGTCGATCGGACAGTTGCTGCATGTCTCGCCGATTGGTGGGGACCACTCGTCCACTTTTCAGCTCAATGTAAGCACTTTTTATGGGATACGCTGTGTGGAATCAGTGAGTCTGTGGGCATAAAACACGGCTCAGGTTGATCTTAGAAGTGGACGAGTACGAGTGCACTGGAAATATGTGAGCAAATCATCATCAAGTGGCCAGGCCAGAGGGGAGGATGCGGCGAGTGTCTACGGGTACACTGGAACACTATGAGCAAACAGTGCGGGACTGAGTGGGCAGGTCAGCGAGGAGGATACGGCGAGTGTGGTACGGGTACACCGGTACACTATGAGCAAACACCGTGCGTGCCCCGCCATTGACCGTGTCGCAATTGCCGTCGCCCAGGGGCTGGCCACTCAATCCACTTTTCAGCTCAACGTTACACACTTTGTTGTGGGATTCGGGGCTGGCCACTCAATCCACTTTTCAGCTCAACGTTACACACTTTGTTGTGGGATTCGCTTGGGTGGAGTCAGTCTGTCAGTGCTAGAGGTATTCGTGCGATTAGAGGGGCGCGTGGATTCAACGGGGGGCCTTGGTCTGTGACTCGTCAAAATGTCCCTGTGTTACAATCTGAGCACACAGTCATTTTGGCGAGTCACAGACCCAAGCTCCGTCGAACTCAACCCACGCGCCCCTCTGAACGCACGAATACCTCTAATAACGACGGCTCAAGGTTGAGCGGAAAGGTGGACGTGTGCAAGGCCCCGCCGTCGCCGCAACAGATTTCGAAGACGTTCCCGCCCTGGACGCAAAACTCCGCGCGCAGGTCCTGACCCGTGCGTAGGGTTTGATTAGGCCGGCAAACATATTCGGGTTTAGGGTTTAGGGTTTAGGGTTTAGGGTTTAGGGTTTAGGGTTTAGGGTTTAGGGTCCTGACCCGTGCGTTGGTTCGATTAGGCAGGAAAATATATTCGGGTTTGCGCACGATGCGTCACGCTTGCAGCCATGCCACGTGCACAGAACCCCATTTGATCGTTTGCAAATATCATAGATAGGGGCAAATGAACAAACTTGACGGTCCGGGAAGAGTCAACATCAAAAACGTTTCCAATTATGACAAAGTGCGTGAAGCAAAACAAAATCGGCCTCTTTATTCTTTTGCTCAAATTTTCTAACCCAGCATTTCTAACCCATATGACCTTTGAAAACGCCGTTAAATGGTTATATGGCGTCTTTTAATTCAATCATCTTGAGTTACAAAATTGGGCAAAAAATAAAAGGGGCCCGAAAACTTTAGCTTCACGCACTTTGTCATATTCCAAGTGAAGAAATACTGTGAGCTCTAGCGTGCATTGGGAAAGCACGTGAATGTGAGCACCCTGCCGAGGCACGGGCAGCAGTCTTCCATGCGGCAGGGTCTCACGCTCGATCCCGTTTTCAGTGAAACTTCCAGTCGTGTTCCCTGACACCTCTGGCGGGCAGTTGTCCTGACTTATTGCAATCACTGGAATGCAAATGTCCCAACTTAAACTCACGGGTCTGGTATCGAATATATGGTACCGAATCCCGTTCTACCAATCAGAACTGTACATTTCGATAATCCCACCGACCGACTCGCAGACAGTCCGACCGGGTCGTGATCCTTGAGTAAATAGACCCTTGATTTCGAGGAGATAAGAGGGACTAGTCCCTCCTACACTGAGTTTAATTAATATGGGATACATCTAGACGCTCTTAGCAATACGAATACAGTAAAGGGGGGAAAGGAGGGGGGGAAGGGGAAAATGAGGGGGAAGAGGGGGCAAATATCCCAAATTAAATAATTCGAGATGCTGAGCTGGAAAATAACTCAAGCATGTTTCACGCATTTTGGCGGAGTGAGGGCCTAAGACGAGCAGACGGGTACCTCCAACTAGCCTGAAAAAACGATATTTTTTATATCGGATTTAAAAAAGAAAAAGAAAATAGGACCGAAGGCGCGGCCCCGCCATGCTGAAGCGGCGCAAGTTGAGATTGAATGCAAAAGTTGACAGGAGATCATCACAATTTAGTTTCAAGTGCTTAGTTCCGGGCGCTTTCCACTTGTATTTCATTGGTTCAACCTGCACCGCCTCACCATGCACTCGCCGCACGTCTCGCCCTTGGCCAGGGGCTGGCCACTCGTCCACTTTTCAGCTCGACGTAACTCATTTTGCGTGGGACACGCTGGGTGGTGTCAGGGCCAAGGACAGGATCCACGGCAGGGACACCCAAGCAAGTCGGATCGAGGGATGAAAACGAGGAATGCGCCTCTCTTGTAAGGTCAAGATTTAACCGGGCGGCGACGTGTTGGTAACTCTGTAATGTCGTGTGAAATCAAACGTTGACATTTCAATGTTTGCAATGTGTGCGCCAACGGCGACTCCAGCGACCTATCGCGTCGTTTAGCTGGTGGTACTACGTACGACACAGCGTCACAGCTCCCGGCCTCACCTCACCCCCTTCTAAGACTATATGTTGAGAATGGACTATCCGAACGACTGTCAAGTCACGCGCGCACGTTCGCGCAACACTATACCAGGTACTGCACACAACACCGCACCACATTGTTCACTTTACGAGTCGCTATCCGACGACGAGCTCTTCTTGCTCTTTTTGGATTTTTTGCTCTTCTTGGACTTAGACTTAGACTCCTTCTTGTCCTTGTAGGAGGGTCGTTGAGCACAAGCATGCCTTACTGTCAGGGTGAATGCTTATAGTGTGCCGATTTACAGCAAGCATGCCATTCCTTCAGGGTGAATGCTCACAGTGTACCAACGTGCCGGTGCCCACTGACCGCCTCCTCCTCTTTGGCAGGGGGGTTGTTGTTATTGGGAGCGAGCTATCGAAGTGATATCGGAGTATGACTGACCTTCAGGGTGAGTGCTCATGCAAATGCGCATACTCGAACTCTCGAAGTATGGCTGACCTTCAGGGCGAATGCTTATACAGATGCGCGTACCCGGTTGGTTGATTCAACGTCGGTCGAGTGCGTGTTATCACTAACCCCCTTGTCGGGGCAGGAGGGTCATCGACAACAAGCACTCGGCCCAAGATCGGAGACTGACCTGCGAAGAGCCCTCAGGGTGAATGCTCATGCAGACGCGCGGAGGAGGAGGAGGAGATTCAATATTGGTCGAGTGCATGTTCTCAAGAACCCCCCTGCCTTGCCCTTCTTCCCCTTCCGCTCCACCTCCGTTGGCTAAGAACAACGGCGGGCAGTTACAGCATGCCACGTCATTTGATGCCGTTTTTTTTCATCGAGAAACGAGGGTTTAGAGGACAATCGAATGACGGGGCCTGGCAGCTGTTGCTTGCCGCGTCATAGGATGCCGTTTGACTCAATAAACGAGGGTTCACAAGGCATTGGATGACCGGGCCTGGCAGAGATTCCTCGCCACGTCATAGGATGTTGTTAAATTCAAGAAACGAGGGTCTAACATTCGTGTCGATGACGAGGCGGGGTTGTCCCTGCCGCATTCTTCTTCCGGATCTTCTTCAGCTCCTCCTCCAGCTCTTTGCTGCTCATCTTGGCCCGCTTCTTCTTCGCCTTCTTCGCCCCGCTGCTCGACGACGACGAGTCGTCGCTCTCACTCTCACTGTCCATGTCTAGGGCCTGCCAGATATTGCTGTCCGCGTCAAAGTATGCCATGCAATTCAAGAAACCAGGGTTTAAAATGCGTCGGATGACGCTGACGTGACGGGCAATATCATCGGCAGTACGATCAGTGGAGCCAGCGTCAAGACTAGGAGCTAATGCTCCAGTCTGCTCCTCACGCAGAGCGTCGCCTCGATACTGCTGATTCCCTACCGCTTTCACTGTCGCTGCTTGGGGACTTTTGCTTCTTCTTCCGCTTCTTAGCCGACGCTGTCATCACCTTCTCCTTCTTCGCCTTGCTCCCGCCCCCGCTCTTCCGCTGCAAGTAGGGCCTCGCAGCTCGTGTCCGTGGTTGCTTAGCCTGGCTGTTTGATCGTTGTATATCACTGGACGGCGACAACAAGCACGGCGGCGGCGGCGGCAGTGGCGGCCGCAGTGGTGTACATGAGGACAGTCAGAACACGAGTGCAGCCGCTGTGGCGGCACTGATGTACCTGTGTACTGGTGCACCGTGTAGCAGTAGTGTACATGTGCATAATGATCAAGCAGTCAGTGCAGGGGGGCGGCGGCAGTGGTGTACAGGTGCACCGCGGAGCTGTGCGGCACTGCGGCAGTGTGGCAGTGGTGTACAGGTGCGTACTGAGCAAAAAGTCAGACGACGAGTGGCCAGCCCCCGCCTTCTTCCCGCTGGAGTCCGACTCGTCGTCCGACAAGTCGTCGTCGTCGTCGTCGGTGCTCTCCATCTTCGCATTATTCTTCGCCAGCTTGGCTCGAATCTTAGGGTCCATTTTTTTCATCGCCTGGTAGCGCGCCTCACGTCAGGGCCTTCCACAGGTATTTTTACGCTGAATCACCCGAGCTGCCTCCTTAAGGCATCCAATCCTCACGGAATCACCCAGACCGCCTCACGGAAACACCCGGGCCGCCTCACTGAACCACTCGTACTGCAGCTCATAGCTCAACTGTAATCCATTTAGCTCAACTAGGTTCACCTAACTCAACTAGAACCCACTTAGCTCAATTACCAGGACATATGTTATCATGTTATACTCACTCGAACGGTTTCGCGGACAAGCGGCGTAAAGTTGAGCTGGGATAAATACTAAGGGACGGCCCTGCCTCGCGCGTGTAGCCGGCCTCTTCCGCCTCGCCGCCCTTGCCGTTCTGACTCTTTGCCAGGTACTTGCCCTCCTCCGCGGGGCCGTCCACGATCAGCACGGGCAACCGCGGCATGTTCTTTTGGCCGTAGTCGCCCCACAGCGCGCCGGCCGCGGAGGTGGCGATGACGGCTTGGCTGATCGCTGGTGGTGGCGCGGAGGGGTTGTGCGTGTCCGGCTGTTCCTCATGGGGGGGGTGACGAGAGGGAGAGAGAGAGGGAGAGAGGCGGAGAGGGAGAGAGGGAGTGAGGGAGAGAGAGAGGGAGGGAGGGAGGGAGGGAGGGAGGGAGGGAGAGAGGGAGAGAGGGAGAGAGAGAGGGGCGACGTCAGTCGATTGCTCGAATCAAGTGGATGTGACACTCAAGCAGCTTCCCTTCTCGCCACGCTCCTCGTCGGGTTGGTACGGCAACCGCGACCGAGGCAGAGGGTGTACTGTCTTTCGCCCTCCCCGCCCGCCAATTCTGTAGTCGTGCCCACTTTCTGAGATCGTCTCGTCGCTCACGTCTATCATCCCACCACACAACTATAAGCCGCCGCCGCAGTCGCGCCAATCGCGTCCCCTACATCGACGTCGATTCGGCGTCGGTGAGCGCCGCACAGTCCGCCGGCCTCGCCGACGTCGGACAAGCAAGCACCGTTCGGAACCCTAAATTTGTGTGAAAAAATATGGATCCGCCGGCCGGGGTGGTGCACAGATAACCCCAAGCTCTCGTGGCGGCAGACTGGATGCGTCCAGTGTACCGGTTTGCCCCAGCTCTATAGGACGAGCCGGGGACGGTGACACGAAGGTGGTGGCTGGAGGCATTGGCCGGACGCGAGCGAAGGGATGGTTGTTGTGGCTTACGTTGAATGCCAGCGAGTTTTGCGAGGAGTACAGCTTCGTGCCGCGCTCGAACGCCTTCGCGGTGTCCCCCTCCTCGACCCGCGCCGGCATCTTGAACTTGGACCCGCCCATCAGGTTGACCGCCATGCCTGCAGTCGGGGGCGGGGAAGGCGCGCACGCAGGGTGTTTACGGGCGCGTGCCGTGCTGAATGGACGTTTGGCAAAAGGCATCACCGTCGCGTCATGAATCCGATACCAATCCCCCCACCGGATCTGCGCAGAGCGTGCCACGTCATTTTCAGGTGGATAGCGAAGGCGGCGGCGGCACCAACTCACGCGCGCTCAACCACTGCCACCATGTCTGCGGCCACCATGTCTGCGCTGAGACCGTCTCCGACACCCAGCGCCCGCCCGCGCGCCGCCGCGGTGCACCGGTCCAGCGCCCGTCGCGTCCCTGCTCCGGCGCGCGCCGCCGCCGCCGATGGAGCCTCCGATGTGGGCACCAACGCCGCCCCACCACCCCTGTCTCGTAAAGCCGCCGGCCGCGCCAAAAAGGCCGCCTCCGCCGCCGCCGCCGCCGCCGCCGAGGCCGCCGCCACCGCCGCTGCCCACGCCCGCCACACCGCCCTGACGACGAAGAAGGCCGACTCTATGTTCATCTTCTGGGCAAGGCTTCACAAATCACAACTGGCCCTCGTCCCCATGCCAGCTCAACTCGAGCCGTCTCCGTAACCACTGGCGGCAGCCCCGGTAGCCTCCTGGAGAGAGTCGCCCCGCTGCATCATATCGCGCTGTTGAGGGTCAAAGATGCTGAAGGTAAACTTGGAAAGGAACCTTTAATATGCTACGCGTAAACTAAGCTGTAAAACAATTTGCGTGTCGGCCCTGCTCATGGGACCTGGATAACATGCGGCCGCAAGCGGAGCTTCTGCCCATCTGGCTTGCACACCTCACCGCGGTGGGGCCTGGCAGACGTTGCGTTGCACCCCACGTCACAGGAAGCCGTTGAACACAATAAATGACGGTTAGGAGGCATCCTCCTCCTCCGGCGGTTAGAAGGCATCCCCCTCCTCCGGCGTGGTGCCATGGCGTTGGAGGCGGGCTCGGCAGCGTCGGAGGAGGAGGAGCGGGAGGAGGAGGAGGAGGAGGCGGAGGAGGAGGCAACGGTGACGGAGGCGGTACGGTGGATGACGCTGCGTGTGACATCTGCCTCGGCCCTGCCCCGCGGCGGCACACGAGTTCAGCGGCGGCGTGGGCGGCGTGCGTGCATACGCCCGCAGCGGCAGCGTGAGGGAGGAGTTGCGCGCGGCGCTGGAGCTGGCCGGCAGGGGCTTACACTCGTCCACTTCTCAGCTCAACCTGAGCCGTTTCTGACACAAAACACACCCTAGATACGTCATAATACCCCCTGACACCTCTCTAGCACCCCCTAAACAGCCCCTGAATGCACCCCCTATCCCCTGAATGCACCCCCTTTCCCTCAGAAAGCGCTCAAGTTGAGCCGAAAGGTGGACAAGTGTAAGCCCCTGCTGGCCGGCATCCATGTCACGGAGGTGCCGAAGGTTACAGAAGCGGCAGGGTCTGACCAGAGTAGAGAGGGAGACGCTCCTGCGTGTAGATGTAATATCCAGGCTTTCGCCCGGTCCCCCGTGCTAACCCGCGCACAAGCCCCCGTGGTGTTACCCATCGTGCAGACCTGAGTGCTTCACTTGTTCGGTCACTACATTTGCATAGTGCACCAGTGCATGATGACGCCCTACAAAACGGTGAGACGGGGGCCAGGGCGAAAGCCTGTTGCCTCTGTGTACACACGGAAGCAGCCTCTCCCCCAAATCAGACGGTCAGGTATAGTCGGGACTAAGTTCCGGGAGCACAGCTGTGTGGGGCCCTGCTCGGCGGCGGACTTTGTGCTGACCACCGACGTCACCAACTTTGTGCGCAACGGCACCTTCGGTGACGAGGACGTCGCCGCGGCGGCGCCCGCGGTCATGGTAGTAACGCGCGACGAGGGAATGGCAGTGTGCCTCAAGTACGCAAAGGTAGGGCCCGGTGGATGTTGCTCGCCACGTCACAGGGTCACATTTGACTCAAGAGACGAGGGCTCGAAGTGCGTTGAATGATGTGGTGAGGCCTGGCGGATATTGCTCGATATGTTTGAGGGTGCCATTGGCCTCAAGAGACGAGGGTTCGAAGTGCCTTGCATGACGGAGCGAGCAGTGTCCGCCAGGCCCTATGGCAAGGACAACGGGCGCAGCTCCCTGGTGGTGGGCGAGTTCCTGTCCCCCCACCGCCCGCAGTTTTCCCGCCTCCTCAATGAGGGCGGCGATCTGGGCGTCACGCCGGGGTACTGGTAGGGACTGACAGATAGTGCTCGCCACGTGATCAAAAAGATTGAAGCCTCATTTCTTGGATCAAATGGTATCCTATGACGTGGCGAGCACTATCCATCAGTCCCCAGGTACGGGAAGGTGCTGACGCACGTGGCGGGCAACGCATCGAGCGGCGCCATGGGGAAGTCCAAGCTGGTGATGGCGGCGAGTGCCGCGCTCGTTTGGGACTCCAGGCGCCTGTTCGAGGTCGGGCGGTGCAGGTTGACCCCAGGTTGTCCCAAGGTTGACCCCAGGTTGACCCCGGTTTGTGCCCGTATTGACCGCGCTTGGTTGCAGTGCTTGAAGCTGAAACATGATGAACAGCGCTAAAATTTGCTTCAATATCAACTTGCGCCCCTTCATCGAGGTGCCGGGGGGGCTGGAGGGCGGGCTGGGGGTGGAGGGTGGCACGGCTGTGGTGGACGAGGCGTTGGCGGCGAAGGAAGCCGCGGCGGCGGCAGGGGGGGAGGACATCGCGGAGTTTGACACTGTGGCAGCGCCGGGGGGGGTCAGCGCGTGGTGGACTGGGCCGGAGCTGGGGCTGAAACCCTGGCCGCCCGCCGCAGAGGTATCCGGCGCCAGGTGAGCGGCGGCGCCGGGCGGGATCAGCATGTGGTGGACGGGTGGTCCTGGGGCTGACGCCTGGCCGCCTACAGCGGAGGTAGCGGGCGGCATATGAGTGGCGGCGCCGGGCGGCAACTGTTTGCGGTGGACGGGGGGTGGAGTTGAGGTTCATGCCCTGACCGCCCTCTGTGCCGGTCGCGGGCGCCAGATGATTTAATCGAGGTATTGAAAACGGGAAGTACGGGTCGTTTACGTTTGTAAACTACCTTGGTAGAACACCCGTTAGAGTAACAGCTGGTCGCTAGTGGACAGTCAGACACATTCGCTCGCCTCGTGTGACGGTGCGAGTAGGCAGATGATTAATAATGTATTCTGGGTGCTGCTCACAGCTGAAGCGGCATGGGGATCGATGACCGTGGGTAAAAAAAAAAAAAAAAGGCACCAGTTGATTCATTTCAGGAACAGCTGCTCGTAGCAGATTGTGCCTCCGTAGAACACAAACCTAATATTACATGATTAATGCAGGCTTGCCTTGGGGTCCTCGCCTTTGTGCTTGGTGGAGCGCTTATGAGCTATGTAACACGCCCTACGGCTATCTATGTTGCGTATCTGTAAGTGCATATGTGCCACACGTCACCTTGTGCCCACCCGCATTCCAGTCCTGTTTCTGACACGCGTCGCCGCAGTACCGGGCGGCCTTGCACTGCGGGCAAACTTTGAAGTCCTGCAGATGTCCCACAACCTCGCACGATTCGTTGAAGCAGTACTTAGCCCCCTCCAGCGCTCTTATACGTAAATCATCGAGCCCGTCGACTGTATTTGTATGTCCCCCCTTCCGCAATGTATTACGCCGGTCAAGACATCCGGGGGGACGTCGTGCCCCTCCATGACCCCAGCCGATGTGGCGACCACGGCGGCCTCCCCCACACGCCCAACCTCGCGGGCGTGGGGGCGGTCCGCGTATATGTCAATGCCGAGACGCGAGCACGCCTCGTTGTCGCCAAGGTCGGCGGCCCTGCGCATCCATTGCATCGCCCGCCCCTTGCTCCGCGTAACGCCGCGCGGAAGGGCCTGGCAAATAGTGCTCGCCACGTTATGTGATGCCGTTTCACTCAAGAAACAATGGTCCTAATGTGGAGTGGCAGACATTATTTGTCGGACCCTGCCGCGGCCGACCGTGTACATTTCGGAGAGGTTGACTGCCGCCGCCCCTTTGCCGGAGTCTGCCGCGCGCCTGTACCAGTCCGCCGCCGCCGGATAGTCCGGCGCAGCCACGCCCCATCCCGCGTCGAGACAACATGCCAGGTTGAACTTCGATGCCGGCAAGCCGGCCTCGGCGCCCTTGGTGTACCACTCCACAGCTTGCTCGTACTCCTTCCAATCGTTGTGAATGTTTCCCAACTCTTGAGTGGCGCACGCGTGCCCTTGCCCTGCCGCCTTCTCCAGAAGCGCCATGCCCCTCTCCGCCTAGGGTTGGCACCAGCACAGAACATAAACTCAATCAATTGGTGCGGTAACCGCATCGACGCACCTCGGCCAGTCGACTGGATCACACGTAGGTGGAAAGCGTCAACCCTACATCTATCACGGGCGTTCTGCCGCCCGCGCCCAGCCTGCCCCCATTCCCATCACCCATCAACGTATAACCAAGGCTCCACTGCGCTTCCATGTCTCCCTCTTCAGCCATCTGTGTCACGACCTCGGCCCCGAGCGCTCGCATCAGCGCCGAGGGGTCGGGTCGACGCAGATATCGCTCGCCATGTGATTCATTGCACTTTGAACCCTCATCGGTTGAGTTCCCCGTCACATCCTATGACGTGGGGAGCGTGACAGTATCCGCCGGGCCCTACGTAGGCGTATTCCGCCTGCGTGGTCCAGTCGCCGACCGGGTTCACGTTTGGGTTCGCGCGAGCGGCGGTGGCTCCCCGGGCTCCCGCGGCTCCCGCCTCGGCCGAAGCGCGCTTGGCGGCATCGCGCTCCGCTTTGCGACGCTCCTGACGCGACGCCATTTGTCGTACGAGCAACCCGGCGGTCTGGATGGACGGACCCCTGGATTGTTTGAGTTCCAGGGCCACGCACACGTCGGGGGACTGTCCGTCGAGGAGCGTGCTTCGTTTGGGACGCGGAGCGCGCGCGCGAAATATGTCGTGCTGCGGTGCCCTAAAATCCCGTGTAAATTCGTGCGAGTGGCAGTTATTCATTATGCGTGAGTTATCCCTTGCTGCATGCCGCGTCATCAACCACATTGTACACGGAATGCTTGAATGAAATGGCATCCTGCGATGCGGCGAGCGTCATTGACTTGGCGGTCAATTTCCAGCGCCGGCTTCAAGGCGGCCCAACACGTGTGGCTTACAGGTGCTGGCGGACATTGGTGCAGGTTCGGCCGAATACCGGCATGCAGGTGCGGCGAGAGGTGCGGACCCTGAGGACAGCTGCCGGGACACAAGGGGGCAGTGCATGCGGTAGTGTCATCTGATATCCCATTGTAGCTGCATCGCACATCGTCTCCCGCGACGTGGCAGAGCACTTGCAACACACGGAGGTTGAATAGGAACAGACCAGTTGGCATAAATCATATGGCGATCTTGACGATTAATGAAGAGAAATACAATCATCAAAAACAAAGGAGGTAGCGAGCGCGCCTTATAAAGTCCTAAGATAATTGTCACATCATAGTCACCACACCCGCCATCACCGTACCAATGTTATGCCGCTGCGAATGTTCCGCACGGCTCTGGGAAATAAGACCTGGCGCTGTGCCGTCGCTGACGGGCCGCCTGAGCAACGGTGCCCAAGTCGAGCAGGTAGGCGCGCCGTGGTATCTAGCCCGGGGTCTGCACCTTCGTCCTCGGTGCAGTGCTTACGTCCTATGTGCTACGTCCTACGGATGTCTGTTTTGGTAATATTTAGCCCCATATGTGCCACACGTCGCCTTGGCCCACCCGCATTCCAGTCCTGTTTCTGGCACTCGTCGCCGCAGTACCGAGCGGTCTTGCACTGCGGGCAAACTTTGAAGTCCTTCAGTTGGCCCAAAACCTCACAACCTTCGTTGAAACAATGATTCGCCCCCTCCAGCGCTTCTTTGCGAAACCTGTCGAGTTTATCGACTGAATCGTGATGCCCCTTCCGCAGCCTGTACCACGCCGATCAAGACATCGGGGGGGACATCGTGCCCCTCCGTGACCCCAGCCGACGTGGCGACCCCGGCGACCTCCCCCACGTGCCCCACCTCGCGGGCATAGGGATAGTCTGCGTACATGTCACGGGCGAGAAGCAGGCACGCTTTTGTGTAGCAAAGGTCGGCGGCTTTGCGCATCCATTGCATCGCCTGCCGCTTGCTCCGCGTGACGCCGCGCCGTAGGGTCTGGCAAATAATGCTTACCACGGTGTGTGATGCCGTTTGACTCAAGAAGCCAGGGTCTGAAACGTGAAAGAAGGAGATGGTAGGCAGTGTCTGTCGGACCCTACCGCGGCCGACTAGGTACATTTCTGCGAGGTTGAACGTTGCCGCCCCGTGACCGGCGTCTGCCGCTTGCCTATACCAGTCCGCTGCCGCTGGGTAATCCCCCGCGTCGAGCGAGCACGCGAGACTGAACATCGCTTCCGGCAAACCGGCCTCGGCGCCCATGGTGTACCACTCCACGGCTGGCTCATACTCCCTCCACTGATCGTGAATACGTCCCAGCTTGTTCATAGCGTACGCGTGCCCTTGCTCTGCCGCCTTCTCCAGAAGCGCCGAGCCCTCCTCCGCCCAGGGTTGGTACCCACAGATTGATACTCATTTGGTCATATTTGAGGCGAACGCATCGACGCGTCTCGGTATGGTCAGCGACCGGAAACTATGCGGTGCAAGGTTCCAACCCTACCTCAGCTACTGGCGATCTGCCGGAACTGCCCAAAGGCACATCGAGTTCCAACCCACCATCCGCTTCATTCACTAACCGGCAGCTAGGGCCCGACGGATAATGCTCGCCATGTAATCCTACGTATCTTGAACCCTCGTGTATCGAATTAAATGACATCCTATGACGTTGGGAACAATATCTTGAACTCTCGTGTGTCGAGTTAAACGACATCCTATGACGTGGCGAGCAGTATCTGTCAGGCCCTACCGGCAGCCCTGGCTATACAGCGCCTCCCGGTCACCAGGGGCTTACACTCGTCCATTTTTCAGCTCAACGTAAGCGCTTTCTGTGGGATAGGGGGTGCATTGAGGGTTTGTTGAGGGGTTATTTCGCGGGTGTTTAGGAGGTGTTGGGGGGTGTTGGGGAGGGTTGGGGGTTTAAACGGTGTCTTTCGTGTCAGATATGGCTCAGGTTGAGCTGAAAAGTGGACGAGTGCGAGTGTAAGCCCCTGCCGATCACCCTCGCCAGCCCTTCGTTTCACAACGTCGTCTCCGAGCGCGTTAGACTCTACGCAGAAAAAGGGGATACTTTTTTTGCGTCGTCCAGTCCCCGCTGGCGTACAAGCTTACACTTGCGAGAGCGGCGGCAGCTGCCGCGGCTTCCGCCTTGGCCGCCTTGGCGGCATCGCGTTCCGTCGAGCGACGCTCCTGACGTGACGGCATGCTGCGCTCTGCCGGAATGAGCAACCGAGCGCGGCGACTTCCTTTGACAAACGGGCGGACAACGGCGTGGTATTCCGAAGACCGGCCGGGTTCCACCCTCCCAAGCTTCGCTACAAGTAGTGCGCGACGGGCAGTCAGACAAGCGGAGGGTCACGCTCACGTCGGGGGGGTGTCTGACGAGGAGCGCGCTTCGTTGGGGACGCGGGGCGCGTGCGATATCGTGCCTGCTTGAGTTGGCCTCGTGGTGCCCTAAAATGCCGTATAGATTCGTGCGAGTACCAGCTTTCGTTATGCGTCAGTTACCCTCGTCCTCAGCCCTTTCCAATTCCCACGCTGCGTAGCTGCGTACCAATTACTCATGAGGCTGAGTAACCAATGATGCTCGCCACGTCATCCACCAGTTTGAAATCCTTAGATTCTTCAATTAAATGGCATCCTGCGACGCGGCGAGGTTATTGGCTTGGCGGTTAACTCCCAGCGCCGGCCTCAAGGCGGGCGCACATGTGTGGCGTACCGGTGCGGCCGGACAACGTTGCAGGTTCGGCCGGATACGGGCACGTGCGGCGAGACGCGGCGGAATCTGAGGACAGTCGCCGGAACAAACTGGACAGCTGGCGCTCGTTGTCCGCGGAGCCGTGCGCCTGGTATTGGCGACACCGGCGGAACCTGAGCGCAGCTGGGGACAAAATGGGGGCGTGCATGCGGCAGTGTCATCTGGCAGTAGCTACATCGCACACCGCCTCCCGAGCCGTGGCGGAGCGGGGAGCAAATTGAACACCTGGAGTTTGAATGCATTGAATGTGTCTTGAAGAGGAATAGACCAGTTGGCGTCAATGAAATGGCACATTTGAAGATTAACGAAGGCTACGAGTATTTACAAACGGTTGAAGGCTACGAGTACAGAGGTAAACAGTTGTCGTTCTTAGTCGGTCCTTACATAGTTCCCACAGTTCGCACACCCTAGTACCCACACCCGTCGCGTGCGCCGCCCGGAAATCGCACTCGCTATGTACCGGTATACTATGTGCTGTAACCCTCGGCATCACGTCCGCACTCACTACGCACCGGTACACTATGTGCTGAACATCATGTCCAGGTGTCCTTGCTCACCAGATTCTTGTCCAAGGGTCTAGCGGATGGCGCTCGCCACGTCATAGGACGATATTCAACTCAGGAAACGGGGGTTCAAAACGCGTGTCCACAACGTCGTGGGCATCGGGCCTAGCACATATTGCTTGCCACGCCCTAGGGTGCCATATACCTGACGAAACGAGGGTTCATGATACGTTGGATGCCGTGGCGGGTAACAGGCGTGGCAGAGGTCGCTCGCCACGACATTGGGTGCCAGTCAGCTCAATAGGCAAGGGTTCAAAACGCGCTGGATGAAGATGAGGCGGCGGACTATATTTAGTTGACCCTACCTTCTCCTTAGCCCAGCCGATGACCGGGCTGACTAGCGTGGCCAACATGTGCACCTGGCAGCAGGGTCATTGGGAACAATCACTCCAATCGATCGGAGTATGACGTACATTCAGCGTGAATGCTCATACAGACATGCGGATGAAGGGGAGGAGATTGAACGTCGGTGGAGTGCTTGATCTCAATAAACCCCCAGACGCACGGAGAAGCGGCAGGAATTTCAGCTCCAGTCGAGTGCTTGTTGTCAATAACTCAGTACTCCCCCTGCCCCGAGGAGAGGCATGAACAGAAACGGCCACAGGTAGAGCCACAGGGGAGGGTCATCGAGAACAAACACTCGACGTTTGAGAACCGCGATCGGAGCACGACTCACCATCAGAGTGAATGCGCATACAGAGTAACAGGCGCAAAGAGGAGGAGGAGGAGATGCAACGGCGGGTGATTGCTTGTTCTCAACAACCCCCCTGCCACAGGTGCAGCACCGGCTCGTCGAATGCCAGCCCCCCGTTGTACGACAGCCTGATGCCAACGCCGAGCACCAGGGACCTTCACAAACAGAATTCTGCAGCTCAGCTTCGACCAACTCAAGAATCCCATTCTAAAACTGAGATGCACCATTTGGACAGTCTCCAGAACTGCATTGTAGGGTCAGGCACGGGGGTTATTGAGAATAACGTCTCGACGGCCAGATCGACGTTCGCGAGGGCGTGGGTAAATGCCCATACAGACGCGCGGACTCGATTCGTGATCGCCGACCGACCGCAGACTATCGTATGGGCATTCACCCTCAGCTCGCGAACGTCAATCTGGCGGTTTATGGCGATCTAGCCGTCGGTCGAGACTTTATTCTCAACAACCCCCCTGTCAGGGGTGCTGTATTCGTAGAAGGCCCCGCCGACGATGAGCCAGGTGAGAATGGCGATGATGACGAAGAAGTCGTAGAGAAGGAAGGTGTCCACTCCGTTCTGAATGGAGTTGACCGTCTTGGACGTCTCCGACTGGACTATGCCCGACGCCTCGGCGGCGGCGGCCTCCTACAGCCAGGGCCTGGCGGATGTTGCTCTCCACGTGGTCCAACGCACTTTGCACCCTCGCCTCTTGATTTGCATGGCATCTTATGACGCGGCGAGCAAAATCCGCCAGGTCGTCCAACGTCTTTTGAACCCTCGCCTCTTGAATTCAATGGCACCCTGTGACGTGGCGCGAGCAATATCCGTCAGGCCCTTAAGGTCATCCGACGCACTTTGAACCCGTGGCTCTTGAAATGATGGCACCAGATGACGTGGCGAGCAATATCCGCCTGTCCCTACCTGTAGCAGCGGACTGGACGCCTGCAGCCTCTCCATGTCCGCCTGCATGTCAGCCGTCGCGCAGGGCCGCACGTCAATACATTGTGTCAGCTGGCTCTTCAGAATGCTTGCACAGGGCCGCACGTGAGTACTTTGTGTCAGAGGGATGCGCCCGTGTGTAAGAGGAGGCACCTGGCTTTCGCTCTGCCCCCGGCACGGAAGTACTTTGTCACAACTGGCACTTGAGCATGTTCGTATAAGCGTTGTTCCCCTCAATACCCGAGCGCACACAAGGTGTGCCACCCAGCCTCCAGCTCCGAAGGCCCTCGTGAGGAAAGGTGGAGACTTGGGAGAGAGTATGTAAGCATGTAATCCCTGCCATCGGGTCGAAGTCGGACGCCCCCGCGGCAAACTGCTCGTCATCCTCCGCCCCCGCGGCCACTGCGACGCCGCCACGACATCGCCGCCGGCTGCCGCCTCCACGCGTCATCAGCGACACCGACGGCGACGCCACGCCCGGATGCGAACCTGCACGCGACTGCCCCATCGCCGTGGCTGCCGCGCGTCCGCCGCGCGGCTGGCGCCCCACCCACCCATTCCCAACCCTCGCGAGCGCTGCTGGCACTCGGGAACCCCCACTCACATTCCTGGCGCGAGCGCAGGACGCAACCCGCACCGCCGGCGCCGCGAGCGTGCCCCCGCGCGCCGCAAATGAAGCCATATGTTATCACCACTCGTCAACGGGACTAGGCGCTGAGTGGACGCAGGCGCTGACGTTAGTGACGGTAAGGTGCGGCGGCGATGGCGTGGCAAGATACGGTCTTGCCGGTGGCGCGGGGCGCGGGCGGGACGCGGACGGCACCCTAACCCTAAACCCAAACCCTATCCAAAACCCTAAACTACCCGACACCAGCGTAGCGCAGCAACCCTTCACACAGAACGCCTCGAGCCACAGCCCACCGCACGCACGGATCGAGCCAGCGGGGGTTGCACGCAGTCGGGTTAGTGCCGCCAGCGTCATCACGGCACAACGCAGAGGTGGTAGTGAGAGCTAGCTTTCGCGCGTGGGCAGGCGAGCTGCGAGCAGGGGGCGAAAAGTGTTGCATAGATCGGGCGGTCGCGGCGAGGCACGAATGCCGACGGCGGTGGTGGCGGTGCGCGCGCGGGGCCCCCGCACGATGGGCACGATGCGCGCGCTGCCGCTGGTGTCGTTCCTCCTGAAGTGCGCGGTGCTGACGGCATCGGCGGCGATCGCGCGCGGCGCGTCCAAGGCCCCGGTGTGCACCACACACGACGGCTTGCCGACCTTTGACATCGCCGGGAAGCCCCCGGGTCGCGCCCGCGGACTCACGTTTTGCGAGGCAGGGCCGTGGCCACCCCGCTGGGACTCTCCCCCATTTCTGCCCAACCCCAACTCCCGCGTCGCCTAGCGAGCACTTCTTGAACTGGAGCCTCTCCCAACCCGACACTCGCACTATGAAGCGGCGGAGTGACCGCGACCCTGTTCGTCGCCGAGAGTGAGAAAAGGGTTCTTCGTTCTGACCGTAGATCGCCGTTGAGGTGGAGACGGGGAGTTGCATGTGGCCCTGTCGGTAGGAGTACAAGGCGTCGACGTGCTGCGACAAGGGAACGACAGACGCGGTGCGCCGGGTGGTGTATAACATGCAGGCCAACACGTTCACGGGGAAGTGTCGCGATGCGTGGACCCAGCTCGAATGCTCCGTCTGCGATCCCCGCGCCGGAGTTTTGCCCAAGACACCGGTGTGCGCCAACACGTGCGACTCGCTCTATAGCGCGTGCGCGGTAAGGCCACGCGGATATTGCTCGCCACATCACCCAACGCTCTTTGAACCCTAAAACAATAAAGCTAAACATCACCCTGTGACGTGGCGAGCATTGTTTGCCAGGCTCTAGGGCAAGGACGAATACTTCTCAGAGGACGATAGGTCGCTGATGACGCCATGCCGCAGCACCGATACCATCTGCACCAAGCTCAGCGACTGGGTGGTGAGTGGCGCGGACATGTGCACCGCCGCGGGGTAGGGACCTACAATTTTCCACTTGTCGGCTCAACGTAAGCACCCTGTTGTGGGATACGCATGGTGGTCTCACTGTTTGAGTGACCAAAAAATGTCTCAAGCTGAACTGAAAAGGGGACGAGTGTACGCCCCTGCCGTGAGGTACGACATCATCTCCGGCGCCGACGCTTCGAGTCGAGACGGGTGGTGCTTCGAGGCGGGCCCGGAGAAACCCACGACCACACCGGATCCGGGCGGGAAAAGTGATTCCAAGTCCAAGCCCAAGTCCTCGTCCAAGTCCTCGGCCAAGACGAGCAAGGGGAAGGACGCAAAAAAGGACAAGAAAGGGGCGAAGGGCGGGAGCAAGGTGGACACGGAGGTGAGGCCTGGCGCACATGGCCCGCCACGTCATAGGATTACCTCAAGAACGGAGGGTTCCAAATGCGTTGGTTGATGAGGCGGGCAATTGGCCTGGCAGACATTGCTCGCCACGTCACGCGTCGTAGGTTGCCCTTTAACTTGAGAAACGCGTTGGTTGACGTGGCGGGTGTTGTCTGGCGGGCCCTCCGAGCGGGAGTTCAAAGAGGCGCAAAAGTGGATGACACGCATGTACATGGTCGGGTTCGGGGGGCTGCTGGTGCACCTCGGGGTGAAGGCGCTGAGGCGGTACATGCGGTAGGGCCTGGCGAATATGCCTCGCCATGTCGTCCCACGCATTTTGTACCTCGTCTCTTGATTAAACGGCACCCTATGACGCGGCCAGCAATGTGCGTCAGGCCATAGCACGCGGGGGACACAGAGCGGCGCCGCGCGCAACGCCGCAAGGCTCGCAGCGGAGAACCGCGCGCGCAAGTCTGACCACTACCTCTAAATGTTTGCTCATAGTACTCCCGTACACGTCTCCTGTGATAGGCGACGGATCGGGAGGGGAAAGGGGTGGGATTTTGGTGGGGTTTTGGCAGCCGAGAGGATGGCATGGTGCCTTCTTCTGATTGAGATGCCAGATCATCATATTTATGATCGCTTTTTAGTTCTACCTATGAATAAATTCTTACACCTAACAGTTTACCTACGCCTCCTCTGCGGCCTCCGGCTCGGCTGCCGCCTCCGCCGCTGCCGCAGCCTCTGTCGCCGCCTCCGCGGCCGCCGCCGCCCTCGCCGCCACTTCTGCCCTCGCCGCCGCCTCCGCCCTCACCGCCGCTGCCCATGACGCCCCCGCCGCTCCCTCCCCCTCCCCCGCCTCCGCGTCGTCCTCCTCAGGCTCCTCCTCCACAAACGCCAGCTCGCGCATCAGCACCTCCATGGAGCTATCCTCTAGGTTATCAAGATTCAGCACCATGGCCCGCGTTTGCTCGCCGGGCTCCCCGGTGTACCCTACAATGTCGTGGTCAGCCTCGGTGGTGGCGGACCCAGGCGGCTTGCGCGCGGCGCCGCCGCTCGCCCGCGCAGCGCTTGTCAGCGGCCGGCTCGCTCCCGTGGGGGGCCTCGCGCCAAGGGCTTACGTTTTTCCCTTTACCATTACCAACGTTCACCGAGCCCCAAGGCGCTTCACACAGTCAGCATTAAGCACCCCCTTCGCCATTGCACTTGTCCACTTTTCAGCTGAACGAGCACTCTTCGTGGGATATAATGGTCAATTTCGGAAACAAAATCGGCTCCGGTTGAGCTGAGAAGTGGAGGAGCTGAAGGCCCTGCCTGGCGCCGAACGCGGCGCCGTCGGGGTTGGAGGGTCGAGCGGCTAGGGCGGCCACCCCCGTGGGCACCTTGAGCGCGGTGTGCGGGCGCGCCACGTGCGCCTTCACCCCCGTGGGCCCGGAGCGGCTCGGCGGCGGCCCAGCGGCTTTTGTCAGCGTCAGCTTCTTCAGCTTGCTGGCGCCGAACCACTTGGTGTACTCCAACATGTAGCGGCGCAAGTTGTCATTGAAAGTAGAGTTTAAAAGCGTTGCATTTTATTTTAGCTGGAAACAAGACATGGTCGGGTCAACCTTGGGGTCCACCTGGGGTCAACATGGGGTCAACCTAGGGTCAACCCAGGGTCGACCCCGGGTCTCCCCGGGGTCAACCTGGGGTCAACCTGAGGTCACCCTGGGTTCAACCAGGGGCCAACCTGAGTTCAACCAGGGGTCAACCTGCACCGCCATACCGAGCCGCTGAAGCTGTCGGTCTTGAGCGCCGCCTCCGCCGCCTCCAGCCGCTCGCGGAACTGCTGCGCCACTGCATTCGTCCGCTTGCTGCGCACGCTCGCCTTACTCTTTGCTGAGAGCGGGCGTGCCGCCGCCACGTAGGGTCCGGCGGACATTGCTCGCCACGATGTCCATCGCAATTCGAACCCCCTTCTCATCGCCGCTCGATAGTCTGCCGAATGAGGTGGTGAGATAAAATGGCACTGTATGACGTGGCGAGCAGTATCCGCCAGGCCATGCCGCAGCACCCGCGGGGCACGCGCCGATGGCGCACAGTTTGTCCAGCGCGCTGGAGGTGCCCGGACGCTTCGGGACCGCGAACCAGGGCCTTGCACAAAAACAGTATATTCTCGTTAGCACTTGATTTCTTCTGGCACTTCAACAACCTGTAGGTGTTTCAGGGGGGGCAACTCAAGTGTGGTGTCAGGGAGAAGGAGCTCTGTTGAGTCAGATGACTTAAACGCAGGGGTTCTCTGATGACTGAACCCTGGCTGACGGGGTATCTGAGGGTGGAGCGTGGACGTCACCATCGGTCCTCGAGGGGACGTTCGGGACTGCGTCCCTCACGAGCAGAGCAGGCAGACGCCCCAGGTGTGCGGGTTTGCTTTGTCCGACCCTCCTCAGCGGACATTTGAACACTCAACGCATAACGAGAGACTTCCTCTTGCTTTCAAGAACCCGCATTCGCCCTCACAGCGGGTTTGATCGCGGCAAGAGACCTCGCGGCAGGTTGAAACTCGGCAAGTCCCGATCGGTCAGTTAAATAACCTGCCAAACGGGAACTGCCGCGGGCTGCACTGCCGATTTCGGTGGCAGGACCCCTCTGGCAGTCTGTGTCACGATAAGGAGAATAGGAACTCGGGACCCGCAGTTTTGACCCGCGGTTTCGACGCGCCCTGCTGCGCACTGTGAGTCAACGTTTGTGAAAGCTGAATGGCGCGATGAGGAC
>Ga0307489_10000389_pt1 | contig 26109 bp, 44 predicted proteins | sample SB12metaG_FD_202247 | JGI IMG/M metagenome (GOLD analysis project Ga0307489, IMG submission 202247) | Sea-ice brine microbial communities from Beaufort Sea near Barrow, Alaska, United States - SB 1.2 | ecosystem: Environmental > Aquatic > Marine > Coastal | place: USA: Alaska | collected... | reverse complement strand
TGCGTGTACTCACCCCCCCCCCCACCATATACCAGAAGGATGTCCCGAACTTGCACTGCCAGAAGCCAAGGCCCTACATGAGTGCTCTAATCTGATCAACGTTCCGCCGCTGCCGCTTTTCCCTATCACCGCTTGATTTATCCTTACCTCAAAATATATGAAGCTGTCAGTGCCTGGGTGTATTCTTAGAAGTGTCAGGGGTGTATGGGTGGTGTGTTAGGGGTGTATTAGGCATTTATTAGGGGCGTATGAGGGACGTATCAGGGGTGTGTAGCAGGCGTGTCCAAGGTCTATCAAGGGTGTACTCGTATTGGGGTCGTGGGGTGTTTTAGGGGTGTATAAGAGGTGCATTAGGTCTTGTGTGAGGCCCTGCTTGCAGCCCACGCCGGCCCAGGACCGGCAAATCTTGGCGTGGATGACGTGGCGGGCATGTGGTGGATGACATGGCGGTCAGGTGGTGACGTGGCGGGCATGTGGTGGATGAGGCGATTTCAGTTTGTAGCGCGTGGCGGATCCAGTCCGGCGGTTTTGCGGGAACGCCGAATATGGCGGATGCCGGACGAATGTTTGGGCGACTTGGTGCAATTTTGGGGCAATTTGGCGCGATTTTTTGCAGGTGCGGCGCGTTGGGGCGGCGCGCGTGCCGGAGCCGGTCCGGAAGTTCCAATTTCTGGCCGGATCCGACCGGATCCAGCCAAAAACCGAGCCCTGAGGAGGAGGCAAGCGTGAGACCCTGCCTGAAGCCCACGCGGGCCCATGACCGGCACACCTTGGCTGTTCGCACATACCGTTCCACATCATCGTCCGCCTTCTCCTGGGGCGTGCGAATAACTAGTTTGTCGGAATTGTGACCCGGTTCTCAAAGGCTCACACTCGTCCACTTTCCAGCTCAACGTAAGCGCTTGTAGGATACGTCGGATGGTTTCTGTAACAGTTGGGTGCACGGTTTCATTAGATAGGTCTGCGCCACAGCGTCACGACACGTGGCACTCGCGAGATGGGCCCGCGAACATGGCTGAGGCTCTGATGTTCAGGTACGTCGTCACGGAGACGGTTCAATTTGAGCTGAGAGTTGGACGGGTACGAGTGCGGACCCCTGCCGGTTGCGACATGAGGCCCGGCCATATGGCGGCGAAGGTCCACTCCAACTCCGGCCACCATGTAGTGCCGCAAGCTGACATCATGAGCAAAACTTGAGAGCAGTGTATCACACTGTGGTTACAAGCGCTGAAACATTCAGCAAAAAAATCAATTGATTTTAATCTAATCTGCACTGCCCTGCCACGACAGCAGGGTGTGCACCATCCGCGGCCCGACGCCCTGACCTCAGAGCCTCACACGCTGTAGCGGCGCACTTGAAACATAAGGCAAAACTTGAGATCGGTTGAAAGTGTACGGGAGGGTATCCTCCCCTCCCTGCCGTGCCACGGTGTTGAGCATCGATCTGCACCCGCTCGATGTGCACAAAGTCGCCGTGGCGTAGAATGGTGCAAGTTGAATTAGAAACCAAAACTGGAAAGCGATTTATCATATGACATTTGAAGACAAGCCCACGTTCTAAAAAGTACTTTTCGACATTTTAATTCAAGACGTGTTGAGTTGACATATATTTTCGAGTGTGGGCTTGTCTTTAAATGTCATATTGAAGCTTCAGTCGCTGAAAGCAAGCGCCGTGAGGTCAACCCAGGGTGAACATGCAGCGCCCTGCCGTGGCTGCTGGCGCTGTCGCGGTCCCGGTCGAGGCCGGGCAGGTCCCCGAAGCGCAGCGTGCCATCGTCGTTGCAGCACGCTTCCGCTATTTCATCTAGCTCGCTTGCTGGTTTTGCCAACACGACTGCATCGCACACCCTGTGAAACCCGTTCTTCCTGTCGTCGCGCACGATGCGGTTGCCGAGCAGCCAGCCCACCGTGACCCATCCGCTGGTGCCCGAGTCACAGCTGGGTGTTTGATCCTGTTCTTGCACCATGAGCACACAGGGCGGGGACGAGTGTCAGTCACGTGCTGAAGGGAGGAGGCTGCGGCATGTGAGTGTGCACAGGCAGTCAGTACGCGTGTCATCGGCAGTACTGGTACAGCTTGTATCTAGAAAGGAGCTACGCCCCTGTCTGCTCATCAATCCAGGAAAGCAGGCAGGATGAGGCAAGGGCAAAGGATGCAGCAAGTGAGTTTGTGCGGGGTTACACACCTGCTCCTGGTACAGCACCACGCCCTTAATATGGTTGTGCTCCGGCGGGCCATCCAACGTCGTTTGAATCTCGAGCCTGTACTTGTAGCGGCCGTCGGCTAGGGCCAGGCGGACACTCTGCTCGCCGCGTCCTATGCCGCCATCCAACTCAAGAGACGACGCGACGTTCCGTCCAGGGTGGGGTGCCTACGATGCCTGGCCTGATACTCGTTGTGCCTGCGATCGAGGTACATGCAAAAAAGTACGCACGCTTCCACGGACAAGGCAATGGTGCCGACGTGACTCGCGAGCACTGTATGCGAGGCCCTGCCGTCGGCGGCGTCCAGCACCTCGTGCACGAGGGAAGCCTGCTGACCTTCCATCATAAGCCATGCTGCGTACTCTCGGCAAGAACTTGGCTTCGGCGAGCTAGTCTCTCCGTCATACGCCTCTGGCTCTTGGCCGTTGTCGCGATTGTGGTCGTGGCCGTCGTCGCCGCTTGGGACGGGAACCGCCATCTGCACGGTGAGAGCGCGGCACGAACGACGGCGACTGACAGGATATCAAGCGGGCCGCAAGGGAGGGCGTGCGGTGACGACGCTCCCGATATCAGATGGGGTGCGTGGAGGCCGCCAGTGTCGGCACCCGCCTATTTTTTTTATCAGTCTGTGCGCGCTTCTAGCTCTAGCTATCAAAATTTAAAACGGGCACTTTGGTTTTATATTTGGGATGCGGCAGCCTTGCAACGGAGAGCCACCAACGCCCCGCACAAAGGAGCTTGGGCGTCCCGTCAGGGTGGCCGCCGCACCCGCCCGGCATGACATGAGGGCTTCTCGGGGCTTGTTTCGGTGGCTGGTGCTGGTCGTGGGCCTCCTGGGGGCCCTGGGCCGGGTCGCTGCTGAGAATGTGACAGGCACGTTGGGAACGGCACCCCCCGCCCCCGGCTCCGTCCGCGCCTCCGCCCCCGCTCCCGCCGGCGGCCCCGGTGACGGCCACAACGCCGGCAACAGCGACGGGGACGACAGCTCAGTCCCGCCCGACGCGCCTCCGTCGGACGATGCCGCGGCGGCGGCGACAGCGTCGGCAGTGTCAGTGTCGTCCCCCACGGGTTCCGGCCTGTCCCCCGCCCCGGGCTCCGTCTCCCAGCACCGCGGCGCCGATGCCCGCGTGCAGCAGCAGCAGCAGCACGGCCGCGGCGCGCGCTTCACGTCCAAGGACGAGGCAGGCGGCTGACTCGTATTGATAAGCAGCACTTTACCCACATTGATTCTCCTCCTGCCCTCCCGCGCGTCTGTATGAGCATTCACACGCAGATAAGTCGTGCTCCGACTCGGTCGAGTGCTTGTTCTCAATCATCACCCTCCTGCCAGGCGCACTTCAGCGCGCGCCTGGTGACCATGCTGCGCAAGCCCTGCGAGGCAGGGGGGGTATTGAGGACAAGCACCCCGACCGAGTCTGGTTCTCTTCCTCCTTTCCCGCGCGCCTGTATGAGCATCCGCCCTGATGGTGAATAATAAGTCAAGCTCAGATATTGGTTAAATATTCTCACTGACCCTCCTGCTCGGCCTACGCGCGCAACATCCTAGACGAGCCCGCGCTGCACCTCCAGCACGCCGCCATCATCTTCCTGCGACATAAGTGCCGCCTGGCGCCCGCGCCCGCGGCCGGTCGGCACGGGCATGGGGTGCAGACACCCGCCGTGGCGTGCGCGGACCTAGCCAACGCCGTGACAGCAGGGGCTACACTCGTTCACTTCTCAGCTCAACTTCAGTGCTTTTTATGGGACAGGGGGTGCGCGTAGGGGTTGTGTAGCCCATGTTAAGGGGGTGTTAGGGGGTGTCTAGGGTGATTTTGTGTGTCAGACACGGCTCAAGTTGAGCTCAAAAGTGAGCGAGTGTAAGCCCCGGCGTGACGGTGCACCTGACGCACGCGGAGGCCTCCCAGCTGTTGCGCCAACTGTTGCACGAGCGGTAGGGGCTCCTCTTTGGTAAACTAGCCATATTCAGTGGTTATTATTAGGTGACCTGACCAAACCAATGTGGATGATACCGAGCCTCCTCTTTTGTAAGATAACCATGTTGAGTGGTTCTTATTAGGTGAGCTGACCATACTGACGTGGTGTCCGGGCCTTGGCCAGTGGTGCCAGATGGAGGCTATCATGCTGTCCTCCGCGGACGCGCACAGCCGCGACGCCGCGGCAGGGGGGGTCTTGAGTATAACCACTCAAACGACGTTGGATCGACTCCCTCCTCCGCGTTGTCCACATGTCTGTATGAGCATATGAGCGTTCTCCCTGAAGATTAGTCATGCTCTGACCTTGGTCGAGTGCTTGTTCCCAATGATCCTCGCGCGCGGCTTTTCTGATCGCGGACACGGTGCGGCGCGTGGCGGAGGAGGAGCAGGAGCTGCGTGACTTCGCCGGGGTGCCGACCGACCGGGATCAGATTGCGAAGCGGCCGCGCATCCCGGAGGACGGTCCGCTGCTCCTGGATGCCGGGCCGGAGTCCGACGCGGAGGAGGAGGAGGCGTTCTGTCGCGCGGACAGGTCAGGGCCGCCTGGGTGCAGGGGGAACGGCGGCGGCGGCGGCGGCGGTGGCGGCGGCGGCGGCGGAAAGGAAGGTAAGGGAGCAGGGGAGCTCGGAGCCGGGGGGATGGGAGCCGGTTCAGGCGCCAGAGTGGGAGGAGGGGGGATCGGAAGCGGGGGGACGCCCCTGCCGGCGGCGGCGCGGTGGGGGTGGGACGGGCCCGACGCCGCGGACCTGCTGCAGTCCCCCATGGATTCCTTCTCCGGCGGTGGCGGCGGCGACGGCGGCGGCGGCGGCGGCGGTGGCGGCGGTGATGTGAGCCTGGAGGAGGTGACCCGCGTGGAGCGCATGGCAGGGGCTTACACCTGTCCACTTCTCAGCTCAACTTGAGCCGATTCTGACAAAATAATACTCCCTTGACACCCCATAATATCCCCTAATACCCCCTAAACCACCCCAAAACAACCCCTAAGCGCACCCCCTAGCCCTCAGAAAGTGCTTAAGTTGAGCCTACAGGTGGATGGGTGTAAGCCCCTGGCGCATGGTCCTGGTGGAGCTGTACCGGTCGGCGGAGGGCAGCCGGTGGCGGCGCCAGGGCCGCTGGCTCAGCCGCTCCCCGCACTGCTCCTGGGAGGGCGTCACATGCAACCACCCGGGTGACACCGCGGGCGTGCTCAGCCTGTCGCTGCCCGCCAACGGCCTCGCCGGCACCCTGCCCCAGACCCTGGTTGGCCGCTGCAGCTTGAAGGCCTCAGAACCCGTGTTGAAAGCGCCTATGGTTTCAGCGCTTGACGCTGCAATATGGTGAAACGATTTCAAACTTTGCTTTCAGACTGAACTTGCGCCAGTACATCCTGGCGCGACTGCACCACCTGCGACACCTGGACCTGAGCCGCAACCACCTCCGCGGCACGCTGTCGTCCGCCCTGGGCAGCATGCGCCGCCTGCGGGTGCTGCAGCTCCGGGCCAACGCCATCGCCGGGAAACTTCCCGGCGAGCTGGGTAGGGCGGTGCAGGTTGACCCTATGAAACCCAAGTTGAGACCGCCTGGAACTAAGCGCTTGAAACTGGAATATGATGGACTGCCTTCAGACTTTGCTTTCAAATTCAACTTGCGCCGCTACAGCTGGGCGCGGCTGCCTCCCTCCAACAGCTGGACCTGTCGGATAACCGCCTGATGGGTGCGCTGCCGGTGGAGCTGGGCAGATTGACGGCAGGAGCTTCCACTCGTCCACTTCTCAGCTCAATCTGAGCCGTTTTTGTCACTGAATGTCACTCACCTCCACTGAAACCACTCCACGTATCCCTCTAAGAGTGCTCATTTAAGCCAAGCGGTGGACGAGTGTTAGTCCCTGGTTGACGGCGCTGCGCATGCTGAATGTATCGAGCAACGGGCTGAGCGGGGAGCTGCCTGCGGTGGTGTGTGGGTTGGCCGGACTGGAGGTGCTGTCCGTGGCCAGGAACCGGTTCACCGGCGCCTTGGTGAGGCGCTGCAGCTTGGCCCGATGAAACCTGAGTTGACAGCGCCTGGAGCTAATCTCTTGACACTAAAACATGATAACTGCTTTCAAGTTTTGCTTTCATGTTTGACTTGCGCCGCTACAGGTTGGGGTCGGCGGCGGCGGCGCTGGGTGCGGCGGGGGAGGCGGCCTCCATCAGACTCTTCGACGCGTCCGACAACGGCTTCACGGGCGGGCCGCCGCCGCCGCCGCCAGACGCGCCCGCGCTGGCCATCTGGGACGTGTCGCGCAACAGCCTGGACGGGGAGCTGCCGCCGGTGCCGCCGCCGCCGAGCCTCCGCATCTTCGCCGCCGCCGGTAACAAACTCTCGGGCGCGGTCCCTCCGCTCATGTTTCCAGTCGACTGCGGGCTGCGGCTGCTCGACCTGTCGGGAAACGCACTGAACGGAAGTTTGCCGGAGTCGCTCATGGGTCTGGCCAGCGCACGCGTGGTCAACATGTCAGTGCGGCGGTGCAGGTTGACCCTATGAAACCCTCATTGAAAGCGCCTGAGACTATGATCTTGAAAATGTGATATGATGGAAGCGCTTCTAAACTTTGCTTTCAAATTCAAGTTGTGCGCTTGCGCCGCTACATCTCGGGTAACGCGCTGTCCAGCACGGTGCCCTCGGAGGGGTTCGTTGACATCCGCCGCATGGCCGCGCTCCGCCAGTTCGACGCGTCCAACAACGCGATCGTCGGCACTATTCCCCCGGCGCTAGCGGGCCTGCCCGCGCTGCGCCTCTTGGACCTCAGCCGCAACGCGCTGCACGGCACGGGCGCAACACTCCTTCGCTTTTGAGCCAATCCTGAGCTGTTTTTGTCACTGAAACTATCAAACACATCCACCAAGAAGTGCTGAGATAGAGTCGGATAGCAAAGGACCCTGGTGCACGGGAGCATACCCGAGAACGCGGCGTCGGCGTCGCACCTGCAGCACCTGGACCTGCGCAACAACGCGCTGACCGGCACGCTGCCCCCGGAGCTGGGCGCCCTTCGCCGGCAGGGGCGCAACACTCCTCCACTTCGGCCGCTTTAAACCCTGAAAACCCTAAACTCTAAACCCTAAACTCTGAACCCTACACCACTCAAAGCACCTAACGCGCAACGTATCCAACGACAAACCACCGAGAGCGCAACGTATCCCACGACAAGTACTTACTTCGAGTTGAAAAGTGGAGGAGTGTGCGGCCCTGTGCGGCGGCTGCGGCACCTGGACGTGAGCGGCAACCAGCTGTCCGGCCCCGTGCCCGTCGCGCTCGTCACAGGCAGGGGCGTACACTCGTTTACTTCTCCGCTCAGCCTGAGCCGTTTCTAACACAAAATACACCTTTAACCCCCCCCTATACTCCTTCATAACCCCTGACACCTCCTAAACAATCCCTGAATGCACCCCTATCCGACAGAATGCGCTTAAGTTGAGCCGAAAAGTGGACGAGTGTGAGCCCCTGGTGACGGGCACTGAGCTGGAGCACCTCGACATCTCCGGGAACAGCCTGGACTGGAGCAGCCTGGGGGGTGCCTACTCGTGAAGGTGTAGCTGTCGTCACCACGCGAATGAAATACTGTGGTGCAGAATAGTTTTTAACTTTGTCAAGACTAGCTTTGACTCCTGCAAGTCTGTTGCGTTGCGTTGCGTCGGCTGATGCCCTTCGAGACGCGTCGCGTCGGTTGCGTCGCGTTCCCTTCATCCCACACCGCACACGTCGGCACGTTCGTCCCAGCTTTCAGGCTTGTCGACGCCAAAGATTGCACTCAACCTGGGGGCTAGCCTGACATACTAGCTCGTACACTGGTGCCAGGCCCTTTCAAAACTCCTTCTAGCACTGTGAAATTCCCTCAGCGCTAGTCGCCGAGAACGGAAGCCTCGCTCTATTTGTCTATGCTGCCGCTGCCGCCGTCACTTTTCAATCACCGCCGCCGCCGCCACCGCCGCCGCCGCTGCCACCGCCGCCTCTACGTGCCACCGCTACTTTCCATCCACCGCCGCCGTTACTTTACATCTGCAGCCGCCGCCGCTAAGTTATATCCGCCGCCGCCACGGCCGCCGCCGCCGCCGCCGCCGCTGCTACTTTACATCCGCCGCCTGCGCTGCTGGCGCCGCTACTTTACATCTGCCGGCGACACTGCAGTCGCCGTCGCCGCCGCCGCCGCCGCCGTCGCCGCCGCTCGGCGGTGGAACCAGAGCGCGATGCAGCCGCCCATGACATTCATGACGAGCGCGGAGAGAACGCAGGGGACCGCGGTGGCGGGCGCGAAGTGGCGCGCCGCCAGCGTCACCGCCATCACACTGTTCTGCATGCCCACCTCGATGGAGATGGTCCGCCGCTCCAACTCAGGGGCGCCAACCGACCAGGCCACCAGATACCCGAGCACAAACCCGCCGGCGTGAAGCAGCGCCACGGCCCCCGCGACCATCGCCAGGTTTGGAAGCCAAGCCGGGAAGTTCCCGCCGGCGGTGCCGGCAGCGGCGGCGGCGGCGGCGGCGGCGGCGTTAGCGGTGACGGCGCCCGTGGCTGTGGAGGTGGTGGCGACGGACGTGACGGCGGCGACGGCGGCGAGGTGCGGCACACAGCCGGCGAAGGCGGTGGCGGTGACACACGTGGACGTCACGACGGCGGCGGCGGGCATGGCCCGCAGCACCGCGGGCCCGGGCCTCACCACCGCCCGCAGCGCGGCGCCGCACAGCACGGGCGCGAGCACCAGCGCCGCCACGCTGCGGCACAGCGCCGCGGCGTCCACCGGGACCACGGCGCCGGCGAGCGCCAGCGTCAGCGCGGGGGTCGCCACCGCCGCCAACACCGTGGACACCGAGGTCATCAGCACCGACAGCGGCACGTCCCCCCCCGCCACGTGAGCCACCACGTTGGACGCCGTGCCGCCCGGGCAGCAGCTCACCAGGATGATGCCGGCCGCAACTTCCTTTGGCAGCCCCGCCGCCACCACGGCGGCGCCGGCACCGGCACCCAGCAGCGGCATCACCGTATACTGTAAGGCCACCCCGAGCGCCGCGGCCTTAGGACGCCGCAGGACGGACACGAGATCGGCTGGAGTGAGTGTCAGCCCCATCGCTAGCATGATGCCGCCGAGCCCAAGCTCCAGGTGCGGTTTCAGCGGCGCGAAGATGTCCGGCCGATAGAAAGCGACCGCGCAACCTAGCAGCACCCACAGGGGGTATACACTCGCGATGCTGTCAGCAACCCGACCCGCCGCATCCGCCCCTGCCGCCCCCGCCGCGTCCGCTGCCGACACACTCCCGCTTCCGCCCCCTGTACGTGCCGCCGCCCCCGGTGTGTACGTGTACATCTCCGCCTTGTCTGCCCCCGCCCCCGCCCCCGCCCCCGCCCTCGCTCCCGGCGGCGCCCCCGCCCCCGCTCCTGGCGGCGGCGGCGGCGCAGGCAACCCCGCCCACGGCAACACCGCGACCCCCAACTTTGTCGTCAACGGCGGAAGCGGCGGCAGCGGCAGCGGCGGCGGCGGCGGCGGCGGTCGGCGATTATTGACGGCGAGGTCCGCGAAGACGCGGCCGCGGTGCATGAAGTTGTCGAACTCGTCGAAGCTGGCACACGCGGGGGACAGCAGCACCGCGCCGCCCGCCCGCACCATCCCCCGCGCCGCGTCCACCGCCTGGTACATCGACTCAACCTCCGCCGCCGGCTCCAGCCCCGCCGCCCGCAGCTCCCCCGCAATCTCCGGCCCCGACCCGCCGAACGTGATGACCGCCTGGTGCCGCTGCAGCGCCGGTACCAGCGCCGCAAACCCCAGCCCCGCCTCCCCCCCCGGGCCGACCCCCGCCTTGGCCCTCCCGCCCAGCAGCACCACGGCGCGGCGCGGGTAGCCGCCCACCCCCGCGGCGGCGGCCTCCACATTAGTGGCCTCGCTGTAGCGGCACAAGCTGAATTTTAAAGCAAATTTTGAAAGCGGTTCGTCATGTTTCACTTTCAAGCGCTTAGTTCCAGGCAGTTTCAACTTGGGTTTGATAGGGTCAGCCTGCACCGCCCTACCTTGCTGTCGTCCACCCACTGCACCCCCCCGGCGGTCCCCGCCACTACCTGCATGCGGTGCGGCGGGGGGGTCAGCGCCCCGAGCCCCGCCGCCAGCCGCGCCACCGGCCACCGGATCGGGTTCAGCGAGTGCGCTAGCAGCAGCGCCACGCCGGCGTTGTTGGCGTTGTGCGCCCCGACCGCGCTCAGCGCCGAGATGTCCACTGCCCTGGAGCCGTGGCCCTTGCCACCCCCGGGCAGTTGCAAGGTTGCGGTCATCGCCACGGGGTCCACCACAACGCCGGGTAGGGCCCCGATGCGCGCCAGGTGTCCCCCCACGGCGCCCGCCCCGAGCCCCAGGCCGCCGCTGGCCCGCAACGCCGCGTCTACGGCGGCGGCGCGCGCCCGCTCTAACATCGCCACCGCCGCGTCCACCTCCGTTAAAGTGCCCACTTGGGTCCGCCCGTCGCCACTGCCCACCGCCCGGGGGCCCGCACCGGCACCGGCCCCGGGCACGGTCCCCGCTCCCGCACCCGCCCCGCCCTCTGCCCCTCCTCTTACCCCACTCCCCGGCACCGACCCGGCCTCGGACCACGCCCCGCCCACTGCCCCGGCCCGTTGCCCACTCCCCGGCCCCGACACCGCCTTGCCCTCCGGCTCTGCTCCGGCCCCGGCGGCGGCTGGCAACACCGCCAGCGTCCCCGGCCCCTGGAGCGCGGCGAACACGCGGCCCTTCGCCGTCGCGTACGCCTCCATCGACCCGTGGCGCTCAACGTGGTCCGCCGTTAGGTTGATGACGCACGCCGCGTCGAACCGCAGCGCCCCCGGGTGCTCCAGCTGGTAGCTGCTGCACTCCACCACCGCGGCGCAGCGGCACACGTTGAAATTGGAAGCAAAAGTTAAAAGCAGATCACCACATCAGTTTCAAGTGCTAAAACCGTTGGCGCCTTCAAGTTTCAACACGGGTTTTGATACTGATAAGCTGGACCGCCCTACCGCGGCGTCGAACGGCCAGGTGCTGTACAGCTCACGGGCGCGGCGCCCCCGCCGCCCCGCCAGCACAAACTCCAGCGCGCAGTCTGACAGCGGCGTGCCCAGGTTACCCCCGACGAACACGCGTGCGCCGCATGACTGCAGCAGCTGCCCGGTGAACGTGCACACCGTGGACTTGCCGTTGGTGCCGGTCACGGCCGCGATGCAGGGGCCTACACTCGTCCACTTTTCAGCTCAACCTGAGCCGTTTCTGATGCAAAATACACACTAAACACCCCCTAATACCCCCTAAACTTCAAAAAGAAATCCCAAACAACCCCTGAATGCACCCCATGTGTCACAGAACGCGCTTACGTGGAGCCGAAAACTGGACGAGTGACAACCCCTGCCGCAATGGGCAGGCCCTGGGGCAGGCACTGCGCGGCGAAGGCCAGCTCAGAGATGACTTGGACGGTTCTGCCGGCGCCGTCGAAGTGGCCGCGCAGCGCCGCCGCCACCTGCGGCTGCGTCAGCGGCACGCCGGGCGACAGCACCACGATTTCGGCGGCGGCGAAGGTAGCGTCCTGGTGTGGGCCCAGCTCCGTGCGGAGGATACGCCCCGCCCCCGCTACATCCCCCTGACCACCCACCACCGCACCCACGCCACCCGTGCCACCTTTCTTGTCACCCGCAACCTCCCCCGCGCTGCCGCCGTCCCCCGCGCCAGCATTTCCAGCTTCCGAGGGGAGCGCGACGTCCGGGTCGGCCTCCAGCGGCCGGCACCGCGGGTCGCGGTCCACGCCCACCACGTCCGCGCCGCGCGCCAGCGCCAGCCGCGCCGCCGACCTCCCGGACTTCCCTAGCCCGACAACAACCACGGTCTGGCCCTTGAGGTCTTGCCCATCCGGTGCCGAAGCCGCAGGCGAGAGCGGCGCGACGCCGAGGTTCTGGCTCCCGACGCGACCGCCCGCGCCAGCTCGGGTGACGCGCCCACGCCGGGGGGGTACACGCGTGGTAGACGCGCGCGGCAGCGGCCGCAGCGGACGCAGAATGCTGCGGCGTTGCGGGAGCAGCAACAGTTGAACAGGCTGGTGGCGGTATTGGTGTGCAGACAGCTGGCCACGGCCAGGCTGCCGGCTTGACGCCGCTACGGGCACGGGCGCGTGACGCCGTACGAGTGAGTGGGTGCGGGGGCATGACCGCAGCGTGTGCGTGTGCGTCGCCACGAGGGATATCGCCCCCATCTTACTGGGGGCTCACCCCTCACCGCCCCGTCGCTCGCGCTCCACGGAATGTCCTCTCCCGCTCCTCCGCTTCACAAAATGAGACAAAATGTACGTCCCGAAGCGGGCTCCCGCCCGACCGCAAGTTGCCCGACCAGCGACCACGACCTATAAAAGACTAAAGTGCGGGAGACCGAGACTGAGAGACGGGCTTCGCAATTCCCACACGACGAGGCACGCAGCGTGTACCTTTCCGAGGTGACGCACGCGCGGCGCGATTCGAGGAACTTCATCCCCTCAAGCCACATCTGGCCGAAGCGACTCGAACTTACAGCGGGGACGCCGCACCGACCGTCGCTGCTTTCCGCTGGCTTCCCGCTGGCCATTCAACCCTTTTACCGAGCCGAGTGAGATACTACCGTGGTGCAGGGAGGTGCAGCGAGTTGATACCGCAAGTGCGCGGCGAACGAACAGCACCGCGCCACTTCGACTCGGGTGACGCGCATCTAGACCCCGCATCCAGCGCGGCGCCATAGTAAAAATAAGAAACTAAAGCAACCAGGAGAAATGGGCACGGGCACGAACGACTTCCTGAAGGCGATCGGCAACGCCTCGAAGTCCAAAGGGCTGCAGAAGCTGCAATGGTACTGTCAGGCAGGGTCTCCGCGCTCTCTCACCGTGTACCCGAGCACACTCCTCTCCTCTCCGCCTCCTCCGTCTCATAGTGCAGTCGTACACACTTGTCTCCTCTCCACGTCATCCATCTTGCAGCGTACACACTCGACCTCTGAACCACTACAGATTGCTCAACGCCGGGGGGTCAGTTCCCACAGGTTCACCGCCACTTGACCGCTTTTCACCACCTTATCCAGCTCGTACGAGTATAAACTGCTAACGTGGTCCCCAGATGCACTCAAGGTAGCTGAAGTCCCGCCTAACTCCTCGAAGGTGCTGGCAGTTGAGCAGCTGCGGGAGATGGCGCGAGGCCCTGGCGGGCGGTGTGCGCCAAGCAGTGCCGCGACGCCAACGGGTTCAAGTGCCACTGCACCGGCGAGGCCCACTTGCGCCAGATGGAAATCTTCGGGCACAACCAAGGGCGATTCATCAGCGGATACTCTGAGGCAGGGGCTTACACTCGTTCACTTTTCAGCTCAACGTAAGCGCTTTATGTGGGATAGAGAGTGCATTGAGGGGTTGTTTGGGGGTTGCTTGGGTGGTGTTAGGGGGTAAGAGGGGGTCTTCAGGGAGTAATTTGTGTCAGACACGGCTCAAGTTGAGCTGGAAAGTGAACGAGTGTAAGCCCCTGCTCTGAGGAGTTCGAGAAGGACTTTCTGAGCCTGATGGCCACGTCGCACCGCAACAGCCGCGTGTGCGCGTCCATCATCTACAACGAGGTAGGGCGATGCAGGTTGACCCTATGAAACCCATGTTGAAACCGCCTGGAACTAAGCATCTGAAACTGAAATGTGGTATGCTGCTTTCAACTTTTGCTTTCAAATTCAACTTGCGCCGCTACAACGAGTACATCGGCAACAAGAGCCACGTGCACATGAACAGCACCAAGGTAGGGCGGTGCAAGTTGACCCTATCAAACTACAGTGAAAGCGCCCGGAACTAAGCGCTTGAAACTGGAATATGATGAACTGCTTTCGAGTTTCGCTTTCAAATTCAATCACGCCGCTACATCAAGTGGACCACGCTCACGGAGTTCGTCAAGTACTTGGCAGGGGCGGGACACTCACACTCCACATTTCCCGCTCACCTTTATCACTTTTGTGGGATACGCTGGGTCGGTCTTTGCAGCGTGTCAGTGATGAAACGGGCTCAGGATGACCTGGAAAGTGGACGAGCGGCAGCCCCTGGCACCTGGGGCGGGAGGGTATCTGCGAGGTGGACGAGACGCCCAAGGGGTGGTTCCTCACGTACCGCCCGGTGGCAGGGCCTTACACTCCTCCACTTTTCAGCTCAACTTGAGCGCTTTTAATGGAATAGGGGGTGCGCATAGGGATTGTGTAGCCCGTGTGAACGGGGTTTAGGGGGTGTTTAGGGTGTGTAGGGAGTTTTTGTGTGTCAGACACGGCTCAAGTTGAGCTGAAAAGTGGACGAGTGTAAGCCCCTGCCCGGTGGACCGCGAGGAGAAGATGCGGCAGGCGATGCAGAGCAAGCGGGAGCGCACGGACGAGCAGGAGGAGGACCGCGCCGCGCGCCACATCCAGGAGCAGATCGACCGCGCCGACGCCGCGCTGCCGGAGGGCGCCAAGGTAGGGCGGTGCAGGTTGACCCTATCAAACCCACGTTGAAAGCGCCTGGAATTAAGCTCTTGAAACTGTAATATGATTGAAGTGCTTTCAAATTTTGCTTTCAAATTCAAGTTGCACCGCTACACCAAGGTGGCGATGGAGGCGACGGAGCTGCGGCGACTGGAGGGGCAGAAGGCGCTACAGCTGAGCGTGGCCAACAAGCGGCAGAAGATGGCGGGGGTGGGGGGGGCGGGCTTCATGGCGCTGCCGGCAGGGGCGGTACACTCGTCCACTACTCACCTCCACCTGAGCCATTTCCAGGGGGGGATGTCAGTGAATTCACCCAACATACTGGTTCCTACAAAACGCGCTCACCTGAAGCCAAGGAATTGAGGAGTGTATGGGCTCTGGGTGGCGGGGGGCCCGGCGCGCGGCGGCGGCGCGTTGGACGTGTTCGGCAAGGCGCAGCAGGTGAACGGCGCGGCGGCGGGGCTCAAGAGCACGGGCAAGCTGTCCGCCATGGAGGAGATCATGCAGGGAGACCTCGCCAAGAAAGCCAAATTCGACGCCCTCTTCAGCGGCGGCGGCGGCGGCGGCGGCGGCGCCGACCCGTGGGGCATCGGGGGCGGCAGCGGCGGCGGTGGCGGTGGTGGCGCCGACCGACCGTGGCTTGCTCACGGCATCGTGGTGAAGATTATGTCCAAGGCGCTGCAGTCCGAGGGGCTGTATAAGAAAAAGGCGGTGGTGAAGGCGGTGGTAGACGGCAGGGGCTTACACTCGTCCACCTTTCACCTCAACTTGAGCCGCTTTGTCTCTGAAACCCTGCGACCACCCAACGTATCCCGCGAAAAGTGCTCACATCGAGCTGAGAAGTGGACGAGTGTAAGGCTCTGTTGGACGGGGGCTTCGTGGCGGAGGTGGCGGCACTGGACTCCGGTGACCGCGTGCGGGTCGACCAGGCAAGGGGGGTCATTCAGCTCAACCACTCGACCCACGTTCAATCTCCTCCTCCTCTTCCTCCCGCGTCCGTATGAGCAGTCACACTCAAGGTATAAACTGGAAAGTCGTGCTCACATCTTTACCATCTCGGTTTGAGTGCTTGTTCTGAGGGTTCACCCTAAACCCTAAACCCTGAATCCTAAACTCCAAACCCTAAATCCCAAACCCTAAGCCTCTAATCCCAAAGACCCTGGTGCACGGCGGAGCTGGAGACGGTGCTGCCGTCCATCGGGGGCGCCGTGCTAGTGCTCAAGGTGGGTCGGTGCAACTTGACCCTATCGAACCCAAGTGAAACCCCCCCGGAACTAAGCACTTGAAAGTGAAATATGATGAACCGCTATCAAACGTTGCTTTCAAATTCCACTTGCGCCGCTACATAAAGGGCGAGCACCGCGGTGTGGCGGGGCGCCTCGAGGGGGTCGACACCGCCAAGTTCCGCGCCGACGTGTGCCTGCGTGAGGGCGCGGCCAAGGTAGGGCGGTACAGGTTGACAGGATCGAAACCCATGTTGAAACTAGTGCGCGCCTATGGTTTCAGCGCTTGAAGCTAGAATACCGTAAACTGCCTTCAACTGTTGCTTTCAACTTCAACTTGCGCCGCTACATCAAGGGCACCAAGCTGGGCTTTGACTACGAATACATCAGTAAGCTCCACGCGCAGTGACAGCTGGCAGCTAACAGCTGACAGCTGGGAGGTGAGCGTGTGAACGGGGGTTGCGTCCGCCCCACGGCGCGGCGCGGCGCGTCAGGGCACATGCGCGAGTGCGGGTGCGGGCTCATTTACATATGTTTGTAGTCCTATAGTCTAACAGGGCATAGCGGTATCCATCCGGGGATGGTGAGAAAACAATCGTAGACTAAACAGTGTCAGTGAGTGTCGCGCCTTGCGAAGCTTGGCCGGGGCGCTGGTGTGTGTTTCGGGCGCGGGCACCCGTGCTCGCGCCCACCTCTCCACCGCTGCACATCCTGGTGTCCACCCTGTGCGTCTCTTCAGCGTCTCCGCTGACTTCGTCGCGACCGTGTCCAGTGCGTTTGTGACGTGCGGCAGTCGTCCTATGGTTGCGCCCGCACCCATGCCAGAATCACGGGGTGGTTCTGGGAAAACCTTCCACACACCAACTTCATCCACGGGCAGCCGTTCTCCCGCGCCCACCGCAACACCTGCAGGTGCCCCTGCCAAGCGCTGATTCGACAATCGTTCAACTCATCCCACGGGCAGTCGTGCTCCCGAGCCCACCGCGGCACATGCAGACGACCGCGCCCAGCGATGATCGCACGACGTTTCCGCATATTCCTCGGTTTGCTCCAGGGGCACCCGCTCGCCTTGGCCCACGCCAGCCTCTCGACGGAGTCGACAAACTCACTGAGTCGGTGCGTCACCACCCACACACTCTTTCCCAGCACCTCCTCTCTCGACCCCGCGCGCGGCAGATCGGCCGCCGCCACAGCCGCTCGGCACGCGCGCCCCGCCTGCGCGAGGAAGGTGCGGTCAATGGGCTCCAAGTGCTGCAGCACCTTCTGCGCAAAGAGGTGGGGAAACCTCTCGAGCAGCGGCGAAAAGTTGTCGTTGTCGTCGTCGTCGTCGTTGTTGTCGGCGCAGCCCCCCTGCCCATCCGCCACGGGCAGCTCGGGCAGCGGCGAGCGGGGCGCGGCGGTGGCGGCGGAGGGGGAGATCCCGGCCATGGCGCTCGCCTCGTTCGTGCGGCACTCTGGGGAGGCGAGCGCGCGCGTTGGACTTGGGGGCGGCGTCGCTCCCTCCAAGAGTTTTTAGGTCACAAAGATAAATTTCTCGAACGGCCGAGAAACATCTCTTGGTCACCGTTGTACAGTCAACGAGGCCGCATCGGGTGTGACAAAAGACCGGAGCTGTCTGGTTTAAGGGCACACAAGTGCACCGCTTACGCCACGCAGTGCGCCACCCACCCAGCGCCCCCCCCGCCCACCCACCAACCCCACCCACCCCCCACCCATCCCCCGCCCAGCCCTTGCCGCCCACCGCCTCGCCTTTCGTGTCCACCCCACACCGCGTTATGGACACACTCCCACCCGAGTTGCTGTCCCGGGTGCCCCACGCCACTCGCCGGCACCGCGGCCTGGCTCGCGGCCGAACTCGGCGGTTATGACAACGATAAGCCGGGTGGAGGGGGGGCGCGCGCCCGCCGTCCGTGGATGGTACCCATCGATCGCGAGAGCGTGTGCCCCCCCGGCACCCCGGGCGCCGCCGGCAGGGTCGCACACGGCGTCCCCTTTCGCGTAAGCGCCTTCGAGTACCACAACAACACGTGCACGCATAGGGACTGCTTTATTTGACGGGTAATAGCAAGTTGATGTGACGGCTGGGGACAAATACGACAACTTCTGAAGGCTACGAGTACGATTTCAGGGACAAGCCCATAGCCACCGTACCTGTGACGGCGGCAGTTGAGCTGGCAGGGGGACGCTGTGGCGGGCCCTGGCCTCAGGCCTCATCGAGCTCATCAGGCAGGGCGTGCCACTAACTTCCTTCCCCTGGTATCCAGGTGAACTTCGGCTGTCAGGTTCACTTCAGCATCTTCCAGGTATGCTAACACGGTGTGTATTGCGATAACTTGGTTCAGCAGTGACACGGGAGTGGTGCAGACTGTCAGAAGTGGTTCAGCAGTGGACAAGGAGTGGTTCAGCTACGAAACGACGCGACGGCTGAAGTTCTAACTGAAAAGGTTATTACATCATGTAGGAGGGCCATGTGGGACGGCTGAGCGTGACGTGCTGGGCGCTGCGCAAGGCGCTGGCAGCGGATGACACTTGGGCGCCGTTCCTCGCGCGCCTCGAGGTGCGCTTCCCCCGAGGGCGGCTGGCCATCACTTGCGTCGCGCTCCCGGGCGCGTTCGGCGACCCCCGGGACGGCGACGCGTACGCCTCGCTGAGCTGCCGGGACCGGCTCGCGGCGCTCAGCTCGTACATTGCGCGGGTCGGGTGCGTCCTGCGCGGGCCACTCAAGCAGGGCCAGATATCACGCGACACTCGCCGCATCATCCACCACTTTGAATCCGCGTTTATTATTTGCGTATCATCTCACTCTGTAACGCCGCGAGCGGGTCGGATTCACATGACGTTACGCTGAGGATGGTGGCGGCGGCAAAAGGCGGCACGCACGAGGTGGATGAACCCCCTTCCTGGCGAGGCCAATTGCACACAGGATAATGGACTGTTGGTGCGTCTGCCCAAATGTCTGTGTGAACCCCCGATACACTGTGATGTGCGGTGCCTGCGCACGCGCTTACGACATGCGACTGCTGATGCATCAATGTGTTCTGAAGCACCAATAAGCTCTTCAACTGACATGCCTGTCACCCTAGTCTGCAGTGATAATGTAAAACAAAACGTATGTGTACCGGAACACTACTACGTGGTACCCAGCCAGTTTCAAGGCGCTGATGGATGGATGCGAGGCGCGCATGGAATACGTGGCCCAGGATTGGATGCACACCATGATCATGGGCCGGAGCGAATGGCCCAGTGACGAGGAGGAGGAGATGCCGATGGAACTGGAGGAGGATGCCCTGAATGAGACGTTCTTGCGCATGTCCGCAGCGTCCGTGGCATGGCCTTACTACACGAGAATATATTGAATTGCCTATGGCGGCTACAGCGTGGCTATAGGGTTGAAGGTTTACCACCTCAACCACCGGTAAATTATATAGCCCCTCGCCACGCGTACACTAGTAGTCGCTGAAACTGAATTTGACAGCACTTGATGCAAACGCACATACGGCACAATCACTCCCCTTTGCAGCCAGCAAAGGTGTTGAAGTTGAGCAGGAAGAGGACGATTGTAAGTCAGGCCCTGGTCCTAGGCCTACTCGTGTGTCCACACCGCGCTCAAATGTTTCCGGGGGGATGACGCTCACACGGATGTGCAAACCGTCATCTTCTCCGGCTGGAGATATATCCCCATGGATTTTTCCGATTTGTGCGAAGTGCATGCCGTCGACGACCCGCGCATGTTCCGTTCCGATGCAGAGAAATGGTTCGTTGACGATTCCGATAGCGACGATGCGTGATGTGAATCGACGGGCCGTATATACCAATTACAATTGCATGACACTTTCCTTCCTAGGAGTAGAGATGTACAACGCAATTGAAAATAAAGAGGAGGGAATATACTTCAATCACGCCGTCGACCAAATAGAGTGAAAGGGCGAACCAGAGGATGCAGTGACGCCACCGGCGGGGCTTTACCACTGATCCCCTTTTCCGCCCAGCTTCAGGTCGTCGTGTCCCTGAAACCACTGTGAGTCACGCGTTATGCTTCGAAGGTGCCCAGCGTTGAGGTCGAGACGACGTACGGGAGACATCTCTTTGAATCGTCAATTAAATCACATTCACAAGGTTTTTGCAGTGTCTGCTGTTCCGTCCGGCTTCCGCTGTTTCGCTGTCGAGCTGGTGTGCACATCATGCACAAGCGCAACGCACCGTGCGCTCATCCGAAACGCGAACCTGACTCTGACAAACGCTCTCATGCTGCGTCTGCTTCCCTTGAAACCCGCCCCAAAACTATCGCTCATCGAGCCCCGAGGCACTCACATGTTGACCCCCCACTTCCTTTCTCAGCCGCCTACCCGACCCACACGCGCGCCAAGGTGGCCATGTCGTGGATGGAGACGTCCTTGGTGGCGTCCATGCGCAGCACGCCCTCGGCGCCGTCCACGCCGATAAGCTCGGCCGCGGCGCCGCGCTCCTCACCGGTAACCACCACCACGCGGTCCTTCTTCTGCGGCCGCGCCAGTGCCAGCTCCCCCTCCGACAGGTGTTCCGCGGTGCCCGCGCCCACGACGTCCAGCCGCGATTCCCCGTTGGGCAGCGTCTTGATCGTACCCATCTGGACCGAGCAGCAGGGTCATTGACAACAAGCACTCGATCGGGATCGGAGCATGACCTACCTTCGGGGATAATGCTCACACAACGCGCGGACTATGTTCGTAGATTCAACGTCGGTCGAGTGTTTGTTCTCGCGCGGACTCTGTCCGTCGATTCAACGTCGGTCGAGTGCTTGTTGTCAACACCCCCCCTGCCTCGGCCGTGCCTCCCTCGCGGCGACGCACCACCCCCTGGCGCCCGTCCGTCAGCACCACCACGGCGCCGGTCACGAACATGCCGGTGTACCCCCCGTCGGCACCCGCACCGACGGGGGTGCCCTCCGTAGGGGTTCCGTCGTAGGAGCCCATCCCGGCGCCGCCCGTGGCGCCCCCGCCCCCGCCTCCGTAGTACCCCTGCTCGCTCCCCGACATGACCGGGGACATGGTGACACCCGGCGACTCGCTGACGCCGCGCGGGGTGCCGCCCTGCGGCCCCGCGCCCGGTGTGCCGCCGTGGCCGTGGCCCGGGGTGCCGTACTGACCCGCGGGGGATGCCACCGCACTGCTGCCGCCGCCCCAGCCACCCGTGGGGGTGGGCCCGGCGGGGATACCCCCCGCCGCGGGCGTGCCGGTGCCGTTGCTCGCCGGGGTGCTGCTGCCGCCCCACCCCGAGTCGTTGCCGCCCGGCGTGTGCATCGGCGTGGTTGGGTTCCACGCGCTCTCGCGCAGGGGCGTGCGGCCGCCGGCGCCGTCGTCCCGCAGCGGCGTCATGCTACCCGGCGCCGCGCCGTGCGCCGGCGTCGACGGGTAGTGCATCGGAGTGCGCGCCGGCATCGGAGCCGCAGCGCTCACGCTCGCGTACCCGCCCGGAGCGCCACCCCCAGGCCCGCCGAAGCCAGCCCCCCCGGCGCCACCCATCCCCTGGCCGTACACCCCCGGGCCACCGGGCCCCCCCGGGGCGCCCATACCGCCGGGCCCGCCCATGCCCCCCGGCCCGCCCGGCCCGCCCATGCCCCCCGGCATCACCAGCTGTGACCGCTGCACCGTCACCGTCCGCGCCTGCGCCTGCAGCTCCGTTCACCAGGGTCCTTCACGACAAGCACTCGACCGAGATCGGAGCGTGACTTTATACCATCACGACAAGAGTGAATGCTCGTACAACTCGCGTACTCGGCCGACGTCTCCTCAGTGGATTCAACGTCGGCCGAGAGCTGGTTCTCAATGACCCCCCTGCCATGCGCACGGTGGTCTCCGTGGCGTCCACCACCTTGCCCTTGTACCCCTTGTAGGAGGGTGCTTCAAAACAACGACTCGAGCCAGATCGGAGCATGACTTACCTTACGGGTGAATGCTCATACAGACGTGCCGATTGTTACGTGTATTTGACGTCGGAAGAGTCGCCGTTCTGAAGAACCCCCATGCCTTGTAAACGCCGGCGGACACTTTGATGATCTGGCCGATGAGGTCGTTGTCGCGGCGACCGACCGGCCCGCCGCCGAAGCGCCCCGCGGACGGCGCCCGCTGCGGCATATTCCCGGGCCCGCGCGACGGGGACCCCATGGCCGCGCCCCCCCCGCCCCCGCCGCCGCCACCGCCGCCGCCGCCGCCGCCGCTCGGAAGCAGCGCGCTGCCCGGGGACTGCGGCACGGCGCCGAAGCCGCCGCGCCCCCCCGCGGCAGCGCCACCCGCCCCCGTGTCCTTCTTAGCGCCGTGGATGCGGCAGTTGCGCGCCTTGACGGTGACCATCCCGCCGTGGTCCGGTATGTCGCGCGCCTTGCCCCACAGTGTGCCCTTGTGGATGTGCTCTACTGTCAGCGTCAGCCCCTTAATGTAGCGCCGCACCTTGAAATTGAAAGCAAAACTTGAAAGCGATCCGCCATATCTTAGTTTCGAGAGCGTAAATCCAGGCGCTTTCAACTTTGATTTTCATTTCTTCATCGGTTCGAGTTGCAGCAGCCTACCTTGCCCGGGCCCTCGATGACGCGCACCATGCTGTAGCGGCGCAAGTTGTAATTGAAGGCAAAGCTAGAAAGCGATTCATCATAGCTTAGATTCAAGCGCTGCGCTGAAAGCAGGCGCGGTCAAGCCGGATTCAAGCTGAAGTCAAGCTGGGGTCAAGCCGGAGTCAAGCTGGGGTCAAGCTGGGGTCAAGCTGGGGTCGAGCTGGGGTCAAGCTGGGGTCAAGCTGGGGTCAAGCTGGGGTCAAGCTGGGGTCAAGCAGGGTCAAGCTGGGGTCAAGCTGGGGTCAAGCTGGGGTCCAGCTGGGGTCAAGCTGCACCGCCGCACCATGCTGCCCTGCTCGATGGACTCCATCTGCGCGTCCACGGCGGTGATGGAGCGGGTCAGCAGCTTGCGGCGCATGTCGTGCAGCCGCACAGCAGGGGCTTACACTCGTCCACTTATCAGCTCAACCTGAGCCGTTTCTTACGCAAAACACACCCTAAACACTAACTAATCCCCCATGACACCTCCTAAACACCCCCAACATACCCCCTAAACGCACCCCTTATCCCGTAAAAAGCGCTTAAGTTGAGCTGGAAAGTGGACGAGTGTAAGCCCCTGCCGCACCGCGCGCACGTCCGGCCGCTCCGTCGTCGATGAGATCATCATCAGCATCGCCGCGTCCCGCCCTTAGTGTCGCCATCAGTCATCAATCAACGTCACACGCATGTTACACGGCGCTCGCCACGTTTATGTGTGCCACTCGCCTGGCAAGCGAAACAGCCGGATGCAATCAACGTGAAAAGTGGAGGAGGAGGAGGATTGGGAGGAGGAGGAGGAGGAGGAGGAGGGGGAGGTGGACGTGGAGGAGGAGGAGGAGGTGGGGGAGGAGTAGGGGGGAGGGGGGAGGGGGGAGGGGGAGGGGGAGGTGGAGGAGGAGGGGGAGGGGGAGGTGGAGGAGGAGGATTTCGCGCGTGCTCCCTGCCTTCTCGACGCGCACCACCATGCCGACGTCGCCGTTCTCGAGCATAGTGAGGTCGTGCATGGTGTACTCGCCGATGGACTCCACGCGCCGCGTCACCTCCGCGCTGTCCGCCAGGCAGCAGGGCCATTGAGAACAAGCACTCGAGCCGAGATCGGACTAGCCCCGTGCCCGCATGGCTCACCAGGTTCCTTCAAGGTGACTGCTCGTACAGACGCGCGGAGGAGGAAGAGAAGATTCAACGTCGGCCGAGCTCATGGTTTCAGTTCTGAATAGCCTCCCTACCAGGTCGTGCATGAACACCACGAACTCCTCCTTGCTCACGTCGGAGAACACCGTGGCCACGTCGCCGTCCACCTTGACGATGAGCCCGGCCTCGCCCTCGTGCCGCCCGTTGATGCACCCGATACCAGGGTCGTTGAGGACAAGCACTCCCACCGACATCGGAGCACGACTCACCTGGGTGAGAATGATCAGACAGACGCGCGGAGGGAGGAGAAGAAGGTCGAGGAGGAGGCGGAAAAGGCGGAGGAGGAGGAGGAGGAGGAGGAGGAGGAGGAGGAGGCGGGGGAGCAGGAGGAGGAGGAGGAGGAGAAGGAGGAGGAGGAGGAGGAGGAGGAGGATTCAACGTCTGTGGAGTGCTTGTTGAGAAGAACCCCCCCTGCCGCACGTGGCTGCCCGTCTTGAAGTACTTGCGCAGCTGCTCCCGCCCGATGTCAAGCAGGTCGTGCAGCTCGCGGTGGCTCGGGTTCACCGTCACCGTGCCGTCCGCGTTCACGCGATCCACCACGCTGTACCGCCGCAACTTGACTTTGAAAGCAAAGTTTGAAACCGATTCATCTATATTTTAGCTTCAAGAGCCGAAATCAAACGCGTTCAATGCGAGGGTCAAGCTGGGGTGAAGCTACGGCGCCCTACCACGCCCTCCAGGTTGCGCAGGTCGCCGTCCACCACGATAACCTGATCGCCCGGCACAAACTGCAGGTCCACCGCACGCCAGGGGCGAAACACTCCTCCACTTTTCGGATTCACGTGAGCACTTTTTGCGGGATACGTTGGGTGCATGCAGGGAGGAGGAAGAGGAGGAGGAGGAGAGGAGGAGGAGGAGGAGGAGGAGGAGGAGGAGGAGGAGGAGGAGGAGAAGGAGCATCAGAGACAAAACGGGCTGAGGTTGAGGTGAGAGGTGTCGTAGTGTCCGGCCCCTGCCTTGCGGTCGCCCAGGGAGGAGGCCAGCGCCTCCAGGTTGGCCTCCGCGGTGGATTGGCTCCCGTCCTTGCCGCTGTGCGCCGCCTCCGTCGCCTCCTCACCATCGGCCAGGGACTGACGCATACTGCATGCCACGTCATCAAACGCATTTCGAACCTGTTGCATAATGCTAGTCACGTCATCAAATTGTTTTCGAACCCTGGTCTTTTGAGTTAGATGACATTCTTTGACGCGGCGAGCAGTATGCCACAGTGCCTACCGGCGGCGAAGCGCTGCAGCTCGTCCAGCGCGGGTGACTCCGCCAGCTTGACGGACGCCAGCGAGCAGGTCTTCAGCAGGTAACCGTCCTTCAGCTTGTGCTGCCCGCACAGCACGTCCACGCGCTCGTTCAGCCGCCGGTCAGGGGCTTACACTCGTTCACTTTTCAGCTCAACTTGAGCTGTGTCTGACACGCAAAACACCCTGCACACACTAAACACCCCCTAACACCCCCCTAGCACGGGCTACACAATCCCTACGCGCACCCCCTATCCCATACAAAGCGCTCAAGTTGAGTTGAGAAGTGAACGAGTTTGAACCCCTGCCGCCGGTCCTGCTTGGACTTCTCGAGCCCCAGGTTGTGGCGCCGCGCGTCGGCCTCCGTGAAGAGGCGCGCCGGCGGCCGGTGCGCCCCCTCCTTCTTGGCTCGCCCCGCCGCCGTGCCCCAGGGCCGCACACGTGAGCACATTGTGAGCGATACGTTGGGTGTTTGGGTGGTAAAGTTTGACGCGAGCACTTTGTGTGGGATACGTTGGGTGGTTGGGTGGTAAAGTTTGACGCGAGCACTTTGTGTGGGATACGTTGGGTGGTTGGGTGGTAAAGTTTGACGCGAGCACTTTGTGTGGGATACGTAGGGTGTTTGGGTGGTTCAAGTGACCAACAATACCGGCCCCTGTTCAGCTGAGAAGTGGACGAGTAGAGGGCCTTACACTTCTCCACGTTTCTGCTTGACGTGAGCGCTTTCTGTGGGATACGTTGGGTGTTTCGGTGGTTCACGTGACCAACAAAAGTGGGTCAGGTTGAGGTGGGAAGTGGATCCCGTGTGGCGGCCCTGCCGTGCCCTCTTCCTTGGCCTGCAGGTGCGCGTAGTCGAAGCGCGGCACCACCTTCACCCAGGGGCTTACACTCGTCCACTTTTCAGCTCAACCTGAGCCGTTTCTGACACAAAATACACCCTAGACATCCCCTGATACCCCCTGACATCTCCTAAACACCCCCTCAACACCCTCTAAACACCCCCTATGTGCACCCCCTGTCCCACAGTAAGCGATTACGTTGAGCCGAAGTGGACGAGTGTAAGCACCTGCCTTGACCGTGCACTGGTTCTCCGCCTGGTTGGTGTCGATGATGCGCGCCAGGTCTCCCGCGCTGCACGGTCGATACACTCCTCCACTTTCCCGCTTGACGAGAGCACTTGTTGTGAATTATGTTGAGTGCTTACAGTGATGAAGGCGGCTGAGGAGGAGGAGGGGGGGGAGGGGGGGAGGAGGAGGGGGAG
>Ga0307489_10000388_pt1 | contig 26153 bp, 45 predicted proteins | sample SB12metaG_FD_202247 | JGI IMG/M metagenome (GOLD analysis project Ga0307489, IMG submission 202247) | Sea-ice brine microbial communities from Beaufort Sea near Barrow, Alaska, United States - SB 1.2 | ecosystem: Environmental > Aquatic > Marine > Coastal | place: USA: Alaska | collected... | reverse complement strand
CCCTAAACTCTAAACTCTGATCCCTAAACCCTAACGCGAAAGCCCCTGGTGCACGGCGACAAGGACGAGGTGGGGGAGTGCAAGTTGAAACCGGTTGAAACCCGTGTCAAATGCGCCTGGTGTCATCGCTTGAAACTAACATACGACATACTGGTTTCAAGTTTTGGTTATGATTTGCACTGGCGGCGCTACAGCAGGTGGTGCCGTTCCGGCACTCGACGGAGCTGCGCATGAACCGGCACAGCTACCCGGCAGGGGGGGTGTTGCCAACAAGCCCTCGGCAAAGGTTGCGTCCACGGTCGAGTCTTCTGTCAAGTCCGCGAGTATGTATGAGCACTCATCTTGGAGGTAAGCCATGCTCCGATCGGTTCGAGTGTTAGTTCTGTGGGACCCTGGCGCTGGGCGCCGTGCGAGCTGCACGTGCAGAGCGGCGCGACCCACAACGAGTTCGACCTGTACGGTGACGTCATCGACCCCACCATGGCGTTTCTACGCCGGCACCGCCGCGGTCCCTGGGGCGCCAAGGCAGGGGGGTCATTGACAATCACGTCTCGACCCACGTTGGATCGACCATACACCGAAGTCGGGACGTGGCTCAATGCTCATAGGGCGGTCGGAGGACTCCACCACGAATCGTGTCCGCGCGTCTGTGTGAGCAATGACCCTGATGGTAACCCATGCGAGCTTGTCCGATCGCCAATCGGGACGTTGTTCTGAATGACCCTGGTGCTTGGGGACCCCGGCGCCGGTGCTGGGGCTGGATGTGCGGAACCTGCAGCGGAGGGTGGACGACGCGGGGCCGGGGGAGATGGACGAGTACCCGTTCTCGCAGGGCCCACAATAGCGCGGCGCAGCGCCGCCTAGACGACGCCGGGCCGGGGGAGATGGACGAGTATCCCTTCTCGCAGGGGCCAGTGTAGTGCGGGGCTGGGGGCGGGGAGGGGCGGTGGGGCGTGGGCTTGGGGGCTGGGGGCGGGGGGCGGGGGGCGAAGGCTGTGGGGCTGGTGGCTGGCGGCGGGGCGATGGGCGGTGGCGCGGGGCGTGGGCGCCAGGCGCCTGTTGGATGTGCTCGCCTCGTCATCGGGTGATATTTACCTCTACTAGTACTCGTAGAGACGTGGGGTTCAAAGTGCGTTTGATTCCGTGGCGAGCATTATTCCGCCAGGTCCTACTGGCACCTGGCACGGCGGCTGGGGCTGGGGAGGCGCCTTTCATTGCTTGACCCCCGATAGGACACGACATATTTGTCGGTAGCTGTGAGGGCGTGCACACATCCAGAGCGCGCCCTGACTATGGGATTAACTCTTAAACATCCGGGAGCGCACGGTTTTGTGCGAGTCCCTCTCCCCACTGGGGCCACATTGCGCGCGCTGCTGGCTTTCGCCTCATCTTGACGCGCACGAGTATAGGACAGTTAGGACAATTCTTTCTTTTTATAATCAAAATCGAGTTTGGTTTGCATACACGTCATAATATTCAAACTCGCTCGCCTAGTCACTCGTCCACGCGCGTGGTCAGGCAGAGAACCGTCCAACCCGCTACTCCAAATCCGCTGGCAGCGTCAGCAATGATACCGATCAGGCCGAGAACAGTCCAAAGCGCGAGGGTGGCACCGGGGAGTAAAATTGCTGGTGTGCGCCTGCCCCCTGCGCTGGTGACCCCGCCCCCGCCATGCCGTTCCCGTTCCCGCTCCCGCCAAAGAACGCGGGGTACTGCCCGTCCCCGCCGCCGCCGCCCCCACCGCCGCCGCCGCCGCGGTAGTTGTGGTGGGGGCCTGCCGAAAGCAGCGAGGTGGGCTCCGCCACGCCGGCCGGCACCGCCGCCAGTAGCGTGTCCCGCGTCCGCCGCACCAGCGTCCGCAGCCGCCCCGCGTCGCCCCCCACGCCCGCAAACCCACCGCCGCCGCTGCCTTCGTCCAGTTCCGACAGCTCAGCAATCGCCGGTGTCAGCACAGCCGACAGCTGATTGATCTCCTCCAGCGTGTATTCATCTTTCCCAATACCCGCCGCCGCATAACCCTTGAACGCGCTTCCCACGGCCTCCGCCCCCACGTACCCGCGCCCGTCGCCCCCATACTCACGCCCGCGCCCGCCGCCGCCGCCGCCGCCAGGCGTGCCGAAGCCACTGCCAGGCGTGCCGTAACCGCCTCCGCCGCCGCCGCCTCCGCCGCCGCCGCCGGGCGTGCCGAAGCCGCCCCCGCCAAAGCCGGCGGCGGCGCCCCCCGGGAACTGGTGGTGCATGGGCTGCTGCCCAGGGAAGGTGACGCCGGCCGGGTGGAACTCCCACAGCCGTCCCAGCACCAGCTCCAGGCACACCTCTACTGTGTGGACCAGCGCGCGGATGCCGCGCTCGCGCGCCCCCACGGCGGCGGCGGTAGCGGACGCCGCCGCCGCGCCGCCGCCGCCACCGCCACCGAACCCGCTTCCACCGAAGCCTCCGGTGTCCATCATACTGCCGTGGCCGTAGCCGCCTCCGCCCCCGGCGGCGGCGGCGGCGGCGGCGGCGAGCTCGGTGGTGCCGCTGTAACCCCCGAAGGAGTCAACCGTCATGGCAGCGGCGGCGGCGGCACCGCCGTCCGCGGCCAGCCTACTCAGCAGCGCGTGGCGGCTGCGGGCCTCCGCGCGGATCTCCTCGGCGCATCGGGCGACCAGGCGGGCGAAGAGCATGAGGGTGGGGCGCGGCGCCATCACCGCCGTCGCCGCGTGCCCCGGCGCCGGCAGTGCCGCGTATGCCGCGCGCCCTTGGAGGAGGGTCATCGAGAACAAGCAATCGAACCGACGTCACATCGGCGAAAATATTTGGCACGTATAGCTACTTTATGTATGAGCAGTCGCTCTGAAGGGAGGTTTTGCTCCAATCTGGTTCGAATACTTGTTGTCAACAACCGCCCTGCCCTGCTCGGCCAGCGCCAGCTGTGCAGACACGAGCGCGGCCCGCACGGCGCGCAGGCTGCGCTCCATGCGCGCCGCCGCCGCCGCCGCCACGGGCGGCGACAGGCCCCCGGTGGCCGCCGCCGCGCCCTTGGTGGCCTCGGCCAGGCGCCGCGCGATGAGCGCCGAGGACGTTGCCGCCGCCGGCGCCCCCTCCATGTAGCGGCGCCAGTCCAAATTGAAAGCAAAGTTTGACAGCGGTTCATCATAAACTGGCTTTCAAACACCGAAACCAAGCACGGTCAACCCGGTTTCAGAATGAGGTCAACCTGCACGGTCCTACCTCCGGCGCCGCCGCAGCCACGAACGAGTCGTACTTGCTGTCCCCCTGACACAGCGACACCGTCATGTAGCGCCGCAAGTGGAAATCGATAGCAAAGTTTGAAAGTGGTTCCTCACATTTTAGCTTCAAGCGCTGACACCATAGGCGCTGACACCATAGGCGCTGACACCATAGGCGCTGATACCATAGGCGCTGACACCATAGGCGCTTTAAAGATGGGGTGTGATACTGTCAGGCTGCACTGCCGTACCGTGAGCGCGTCGAGCGGGGCGATGAGGTCGTTGACGATGACCAGGTTGGCGGCGGCGGCGCCCGCCCCGGCGCCCGCGCCGTCGCTGGCGGCGAAGGTGAGGCGCCGCGTGACGAGGCGTGCGGCCAGGGTGACCGCCGCCTCCAGCCAGGGGCTTACACTCGTCCCCATTTCAGCTCGACTTGAGCTCTCGTGTCCACCGTATAACCCAACTTGACTCATGAGTGTGTCATGGAGTTGCTCAAAATGAGCTCTAACGTGAACGAGTGTAAGCCCCTGCCTCCAGCTCCGCCAGGTCGGACAGATGCGCGTGCTGCGACCGGTCGGACAGTATACGCGTCAGCACGGCCTGGTGCTGTTTGGCGAAGGCCAGGCCCTGCGCATGAACCTGCGACCAGGGGCTTACACTCGTTCCCATTTCAGCTCAAATTGAGCTCTTCTGTCCACCGTATAACCCAGCTTAACTCATGAATGTGTCCTAGAGTTGCTCAAGTTGAGCTCTGAAGTGAGCGAGTGTCAGCCCCTGCCTCGGACGAGGAGGCCAACGCGTTCACCAGCGTGCCCGCGAGTCGGAGCACCGGGACGAGCAGCGCGTGGTGCCGCGCGCGCGGCAGCGGCAGCGCCGCGATCGGGCTCGCCGCCGCCGCCGCCGCCGCCGCCGCCGTCGCGTTGGGGTCGAAGTGCGACACCGCGCCGTTACCGTTGCCGTAATCGTTACCTTTGACATAAGCCACCCGGCCACCAAACTGCGCCTGGTGCGCGCGGGCGGCGGCGTCCTGCGCGCGGTTGGCGGCGGCGGCGTGCACGGCCGCCGCCGCCGCCCACGTGTAGCGCCGCAACGTGCAATTGAAAGCAAAATTTGAAAGCGGGTCATCGTACATCAGCTTCAAGCGCTTTCGAGGAGTGCTCCAGGGGCTTTCAATGTGGGTTTCATAGGGTGATTGAGCAGCGCCCTGCCGCCGCCGCCGCGTCGCCAGGCCCGTTCGCGGTGTACGCGTCGACGGCGCGGCAGTTGGTCAGCGCTGCCATGGCGCCTGAAGACGCCACCGCCTGCGCTCCACCGGAGGGTGGGGTCGGGCAGGAAACGCTCAACACATCAGGCAAATGGCATCGGCATCTTACTCAAGACAGGAGAGACGGGCGAATATCCTTCACGCTTCAGCACATGACCTTCACAGTTTCAGGCAGGCCGTACCAGGGGTTAAACTGGTTCACTTTCAGCTCAACAAAGGCACTCTTTGTGGGGCACGTTGGACGAGTTCAGTGACAGAACGGCTCAGGTTGAGGTGAGAAGTGGAGGAGTGGAAGCTTCTGGCCGTACCGCCGGGGAGCTGCGCGAGGCGGAGGAGGAGGGAGAGGGCGGCGCGCGTGGCGGCCAGCTGTGCGGCGGCGCGGTCGGTCGGCAGGATCAGGTCGGCCAGGTTGCACCGCTCCACGCCCACCAGGCAGCGTAGCACCACACCGGACCGCGCCACACACTAGGGTCATTCAGAACAACGTCTCGACCGACGTTGGATCCACGACAATCCGATACCGGGACGTGGGTAAATGCCCATTGGTCTGTTGGCCACCACGAAACGTGTCCGCACGTCTGTATGAGCAACCACCCTCAAGGAAGTCATGTTCCAATCGCCATTCGAGATGTTGTTCTGAATAGCCTCCCTGCCAGAGCCTGGCCCATCGCACCCACTGCCGGGTCTACCCGCTCGGGCCCCTGCTCCCCCCCGCCGCCGCCGCCGCCGCCCGCCTGCCCCGCGCTCCCGCGGTACAGCACGCTCTTGCTGGCCGACGCCGCGGCGCCGCGCCCGCCGAACCCGAAGCCCGGCGTCGCGAACCCACCTCCACCTCCGCCGCCGGTACCGCCGGGGGTGCCGCCGAACGCGGTGCCCACAACGGCCGGGCTGCCGCCGAACGCGGACGCGAAGGACGCTCCGGGAGTACCCGGCGCGGCGCCACCGCCGCCGCCGCCGAAGGCTCCGGGAGTGACCGGCGCGGCGCCACCGCCACCCGGTGCGGCGTGCGAAGCGGCGGCCGACACTGTGGCGGACACCAGCGCCTCGATCGCCCCCAGCGCCGTGGCCTTCAACCCCTCCCACCAGGGACTCATGCAACTGCTCGCCACGTCATAGTATGATATTAACAGCCAGAAACGAGAGTTCGAACTACGTGTCATGACGTGGCAAGCTAGCTAATGCTCGCCACATCATAGGATGTCATGTAAACCAAGAAACGAGAGTTCGAACTGCGTATGATGACGTGGCGAGCACTATCCAGCGGTCCCTGCCTCCTCGGCGCCGTCCGCGGCGTCGCGCGCCAGCAACTCGATGAGGGGCGCGGCGTCGCGGCGGATGAGCGCCGACGTGCCCGCCTCCAGCTCATCCTGCGCCGCCGCCGCCGCCGCCGCCGCCCGCACCGCCATACTGCGCGCCGCGCTGCCACCGCCGCCGCCACCACCCCCGTCCCCGTCCCCGCCTCCGCCGCCGTTCTCCATCTCCCCCGAGCCATCCCCCGCCGCTTCCAAGGCACCCGCGCCGCGTGCTACGGCCAGCACGGACCCGGGAAGCTGCGCGGCGCGCGCCGGTCGGGCGTACTGCAGGAAAGCGAGTAGCGCCGTGTACAAGTTCTTGCGTACCTCCGGGTAAGGCCGGGCGGATATTGCAGGCCACGTCATAGAATGCCATTTGACTTGAGAAACGAGAGTGCACACTGCGTGTCGATGAGTGGCGGGAAACACATGCGACATGGCCTGGCAGATGTTGCTCTCGAGTACTCCACGTCACAGGATTCCATTCGACTCAGAATCGAGATGTCCAGAGAGGCTGAGATAGCGTGGCGAGCGGTATCTGCGGGTCCTGCCTCCGGGGCGAGGCCGCTGGCGCCCCGGCCGGCGGCGGCGCCGGAGGGGGGGCGCAGGAGCGCGGTGAGCAGGGTGCGCAGCAGCGACTTGCAGCGCGAGGGAGGCAGCGGCGCCACCTCGCCGTTGCGTAGCGCCGCAGGATGTGAAACTGAAGGCAAAGTTTCAAGGCAATTCATCATAGTTCAGCTTCAAGCGCGGAAACCAGGCGAGGTCAACCCGGGGTCAACCCGATGTCAACCTGGGGTCAACCTGGAGTCGACCTGGGGTCATCCTGGGCTGAATATGGGGTCAACCGAGAGTGAATCTGGGGTGAACCTGCAGCGCCCTACCGTTAGGCCCCATGCCGGCCCCGGGCCCGCCGCCGCTGAGGAGGGCGACGCCGGTGATGCCGGCGCCCGGGTGCCCGCCGCCCATCAGGGACGGATGGATAGTGCTCGCCACGTCATCAACCGCATGATGAACCCTCGTTCTTAAGTTAAATGGGATCCCATGACGTTATCAACCGCATAATGAACCCTCGTTCTTGAGTTAAATGACATCCCATGACGTTATCAACAGCATGATGTACCCTCGTTTTTGAGTTAAACGGCATCTCATGACGTGGCGAGGACTATCCATGAGTCCCTACCGCCGATGGCGTCGACCTCCGCGGTGGACGGCCCGCCGTACGCGCCGCCGCGCGCCACCGCCCGCAGCCGCGTCACCAGCGTCGCCGCCAGCCGCGCCAGCGCGCCCTCGCGCGCGTCCCACCACCCCGCGCCGCCGCCCACGTCATCCCCGCCGTCGAAGGAGCCCACCCCCGCCGCCGCCGCCGCCGCCGACGCGGGAGGGAGCGGCGGGCTGGAGAGGTGGGTGAGCACACCGTCGGCCAGCACGAAGAGCGTCTCCTGCGGGTCCTCATTGTAGTGCCGCAAGTTGATGTTGAAAGCAAAGTTTGTAGGCGGTTCATCACAAATCAGCTACAAGCGCTGACATCAAGCACGGCCAACCCAGGATCAACCTGGGGCCAACCTAGGGTGAAGCTGCAGCGCCTCGTCTAAACCCTAAACCCTAATCCCTGGAACCCTACCTCGTCGGGCGCGGTGGCGGCGCCGCCCGAGGGCAGGCACCGGCTCGCCGTCAGCGCCATCAGCTCTGCCCACGCGCTCACCACGTGCCAGGGGCTTACACTCCTCCACTTTTTGGCTCAACGCAAGCACTTTAAATAGGATGTGTTAGTGGAAACAGCACCAAACATGGCTCAGGTTGAGCTAAAAAGTGGAGGAGTGTGAGGCCTTGCGACGTGCACGTGAGCGGCGTGCTCCTCCACGGCGGCGTTGAAGGCGCGCGCCTGCCGCACCGCGCCCTGCACCGCCTCCTTGGTGTAGCGGCGCAAGTTCATTTTGAAAGCAATTTCGGAAAGCAGTTTATCATATCATAGTTTCAAGAGCTTAGATACCGGCACTTTCAACGTGGGTTCCATTGGGTCAACCTGCACCGCCCTACCTTGTGCACCTCGCTCAGCCGCGCCGCCGCCGCCGCCGCCGCCGTGTCGCCACCGCCCATGGGCCCGCCCATCCCGCCGGCGCCGGCGCCGTAGCCAGCTCCGCCGCCGAAGCCGCTGCCGCCGCCCAGGCCGCCGCCCAGCAGCCCCTGCTGCGCGGCGCTGACGCGCCGCGACTCCTTCAGCAGCTTAGCGCCCAGCGCGCGGATGGAGATGATGGCGTCGCCGCGCGTCGTCACCTCCAGCGACCCGCCCCACGTGTACGGCCGCTCCACATCACGCCGACCCACGTCACGTCATGCCGACAGACTCAAGCAATGGGGGTCCACACGTGGAAAATGACGTGGCGGGGTGGCGCTATATGGCAGGCCCTGCCGCAGCCAGCGGGCGGCGGTCAGCCAGCAGCTCGCCCACTCGCAGCTCCGCCTGCAGCTGCGAGGTCTCGTGCGACACGCGCCCACCTCCCGCCGCCGCCGCCGCCGCCGCCGCCAGCGGGGGAAGCGGCGGCGCCGGCAGCGTGGCCAGCAGCTCCAGCGCCGCCAAACACTAGGGCCCGATGGACAGTGCTCGCCACGTCATAGCATGCCATCCAACTCAGGAACGAGGGTTCAATACACGTTTGATGAGGTGGCGAGCACTATCCATCAGTCTCTACCAGCCGCGGCTGCTCCACCCCGCCCTCCATGCCGCCCATGCTGTAGAGGCGCAAGTTGAATTTGAAAGCAAAGTTTCAAAGCAGTTCATCACAATTCAGCTTCAAGCGCAGACACCAAGCGCGGTGAACCCAGGGTCAATCTGCACCGCCCTACCATGCCGCCCTCGCCATCGTCCGCACCACCGCGGTACAGCACGACCTGCGTCAGCGCGGCAGCCGTGATGTAGCGGTGCAAGGTGAAAATGCAAGCAAAGTGTCAAAGCGGTTCGTCACACAATAGCTTTAATAGCGGACACCAAGCACGGTCGACCCGGGTCACAACCTGCACCGCCCTACCATGGGCGGCAAGTCGTGTATTGACGCGGCGGGGTATGCGGTGGGCGGCGGCGCCGCGGCATCCATCACCAGCTTGTAGCGGCGCAAATTGCATTTCAAAGGAGAAGCTGAAAGCAGTATATCACACTTTAGTTCCAGGCGGTTTCAACGTGGGTTTGATAGGGTCAACCTGCACCACCCTACCAGCGCGGCCAGGCGCAGGATCCACGCGCGGTGGTGCGCGGCGGCGGCGCGCGCCGCGGCCTGCGCCGGCATGTAGGGCCTTGACAAAATGTTCCGTACTTCTATAAACACCCAAGTGCATGCCGAAAAACGCCGGTATAAACGCGAAAGACAAGGCAAAGTTCCCAAAAAGTACCAAAATTCCAGAGAAATTGCCCAAAATTCCCGGAACATTCGGTCAGGACTTACCGGCACGGGCGCCGCCAGCGCGTCGGCGAGGAGGAGCGGCAGGCGCTGCTGCCCGGGGGGCGCGGCCGGGGGCCACGCCTGCAGCAGCCGCAGCGCGGCGGGCGCTGTGCGCGGGTGCGCCGCCAGCTCGAACAGCAGCCGCGCCGCCGCCTCGGCTGCCTCCCCGCCTCCTCCCCCTCCCCCTCCCCCGCCTCCTCCCCCGCGCCCGCCCCCGCCCGCACCTCCGCCGTCGGGTTGATAGGAGGGCGGCGCGGCCTCCATGAGCTCGAGCAGCACAGTGGTGCAGTTGAACTCGCCGAAGGGGTCCAGCTGTGTGGCCTCGATGTAGCGGCGCACATTGAATTTGAAAGCAAAGCTTGAAGGCGGTACATCATATTACAGTTTCAAGCGCTCGGATCGAGGCCCTTTGAACATGGGTTTCATGGGTTGAAGCTGCAGCGCCCTACCTCGATGTCGCGCGTGGTATCGAAGCCCAGCAGCAGGTGCGCGATGGTCGGCGCGCGGCGCGTCAGGTTGTCCAGCAGCAGGTCCAGCACCAGCGCCCCCGCCTCCGCCACCGACGCCTCCACCGCCGCATCCTAGTGCCAAGCAGATAATCCTCGCCACGTCAATGTGAATCAATCAAACCAAGAAACGGGGGTCGATAATATGCAGGATGAATAATGCTCGCCACGTCGACGTGAATCGATTTGATTCAAGAAACGAGGGTCGAACGTTTGTGGGATTGACATGACAGGCATTATCTGTCAGTCCCTACCTTCTCCGCCACCGCTGCCGCGCCGCCGCCGCCGCCTCCGGAAGATGAAGCGGCGGCGGGCAGCACGGCGAGCTCGAGGCAGCTGGCGGCGCCCTCCACCAGGGCGGCGGCGGCGGGCGCCGGCAGCAGGTCCACCAGCCGCTCCACGCGGTCGGACAGCGCGGCCAGCACCTTGAGCGCCGCCAGCGGCAGCGCTGGGTTGTACCGGTGCTCAGGGCCTGGCACACAGTGCTCGCTACGTCATAGGATGAAATCTATCTCAAGGAGAGGGTTGAGGAGGATGAGGATGCGAAGGGGGAGGATGAGGTGGAAGTAGAGGAGGAGGAGGAGGAGAAGAAGGTGGAGGTGGAGGAGGAGGAGAGGAGGAGGAGGAGGAGGAGGAGGAGGAGGAGGAGGATGAGGAGGATGAGGAGGAGGACCGGCGAAATTGCGAGTCGATGTCGCGGCGGGCTACATCTGAACGGCCGTACCGGTACTGCACGTAGCCGAGGACGGCGGCGCACTGCTGCATGTCGCGCAACAGCACCGTGTCGTAGCGCCGCAACTTGACATTGAAAGCAATATTTGAAGGCATTATATCAAGTCATGGTTTGAAGCGCTGAAACCATGAGCGCCTTCAACATGGGTTTTGATACCGACAGCCTGCACCGCCCCACCGTGTCCAGCGTGCTCAGGAACATGTCGCTGCCCCCGCCGCCGCCGCCGCCCGCGTTCACGCCTTGCTGTAGCGGCGCAAGTTAAATGGAAAGCAAAGTTTCAAAGCGGTTCATCATATTGAAGCTTTAATCATGCAACCATGGGCGCCTTCAACGCGAATTTTGATAGTGTCAACCCGCACCGCCCTACCTTGGTCGCGCAGGGCGGCGACCATGTCGGTATCCATGGAGAGGGCGGTGACGAGCACCTGGAGGGAGGCGAGCACGGCTGCCTCCAGCGCCTCGCCGTGGCTCGCGCCGCGTTCCGCCGCCAGCCGCTCCGCGCCGATGGACAGCACCGCCTGTAGGCAGGGGCTTACACTCGTCCACTTTTCGGCTCAACTTGAGCACTTTGTGTGCGGTACGTTGGTAGGTTGCAGTGACAAAACAGCTCAGGTTGAGCTGAGAAGCGGACGAGTGTAAGCCCCTACCAGGAGGCCGCGCAGCGTGGGCCCGTCCGACAGAAAGTCCAGCATCAGGTCGTACCCGGGAGGGAGCACGGCGTCGGTCGTGCTCGCGTTGGCGGCAGCGGCGGCGTTGGCGTTGGCGGCGGCGTTAGCGGCGGCGGCAGCGTTGGCGGAGCGGCCGTCCATGCCACCGCGGCGGGCGGCCTGCTGCTGCCCCGCGGCCGCCGCCGCCGCCGCCGCAGCCGCCGCCAGTTGCGCCTCCCGCGCCACCGCCTTGTTGTAGCGGCGCAAGTTGACTTCGAAAGCAAATGTTGAAGGCGATTCATCATAATATGGTTTCAAGCGCTTAGTTCCAGGCGCTTTCAACATGGGTTTCATCGGTTCAACGTGCACCGCCCAACCTTGTCGGCGGCGTCGGCGTCACGGAAGACGCCCAGCTGCAGCCGGAAGAGCTCCACGGCGTCGCGGGCCTTGCTGTAGCGCCGCATGTCGAATTTGAAAGCAAATTTGAAGCAAATTTGCAAGTAGTTTATCACATTTTGGTTTCAAGCGCTGAGTTCCAGGCGCTTTCAAAATGGGTTTCATCGGTTCAAGCTGCAGCGCCCCACCATGGCCCAGCGCTCGTCCTGGCTGCGGTGCGCGCGGCGCCGCAGGTTGCCGAACACTAGAGACTCGTGAATACTGCTGTCCACGTCATCAAACACTCGTCGAATCCTCGATTCTTGAGTTAATTGACATCCTATGACGTGGCGTGCACTATACATGAGTACCTACCGAACACCTGGTCGCGCACGAAGCGGAACTGCGGGGCGGACGCGCGCCCCGCCCCCGCCGCGGGGCCCACGCGCGACGCCGCCGCCACCGTCAGCAGCTTGTTGATCAGCCGCACGTAGGCGGCGGCGTGCGGGTAGGTCTGCGACTGCGCCTCCAGCTCGTTGAACTCGTACGAGATGTCGGCGCCCGGCTGTAGCGCCGCAATTTAACTTCGAAAGCAAAGTTTGAAAGCGGCTCATCATATTTCAGCTTCAAGCGCTGAAACAAGGCGCAGTCAATGAACCCGGGGACTACCAGGGGTGGACCTGCAGCGCCCTGCCGGGAATGGCCAGCTGGTTCTGCGCCATGTAGGCGCGCTGCTGTTGCTGCTGCTGCTGCTGCGCGTAGGACTGTTGCTGCCGCGCGGCGGCCGCGGCGCCGTACCCCGCGCTTCCGCCGCCGCCGCCGCCCGGACCCCCGTACATGCCGCCGCCGCCGCCGCCGCCCGGGCCCCCGCCCCCGTATAGGCCGCCGCCGCCGGCGCCGCCGAAGCCGCCGCCGGGTGAACCCATGCCCCCCATGCCGCCAGGAGCGCCGGGCACACCCCCCATGCCGCCCATAGCACCGCCCATCTGCTGCCCCGGAAACATCCCATTGCGCCCAGCCATGCCAGCGCCGCCGCCGCCGCCGCCGCCGGCAGCGGCGGATGCGGCGGGCACTTGAACGATCATCTCGGCCTCGAGGCGGGTCCAGAGGTCGGCCACCGCCCCCGCGCTGCCGCCGCCAACCGCGCCGACCGCCTCCAGCAACGCGGCCTTGAGCCGGCTGGGCACCGGGCTGGCGTGCAGCCGCATCAGCGAGTCCAGCATCTGAACCTCGTCGTAGCGGCGCAAGTTGATACTTGAAAGCAAAGATCGAAAGCGGTTCATCGTTTTCCAGCTTCAAGCGCGGAAACCAAGCGCGGTCCACCAGGGTCAATCTGGGGTCAACCTGCACCTCCGTACCCCGTAGCGGCCCTCCAGCCATACGCTCCACTGCGCCGCCTGCGTCGCCTCCACCGCCGACAGCAGTGCCGTCAGCAGACCCATGTGTAGCGGCGCACATTGAAATTGAAAGCAAAGTTTGAAAGCGGATCAACACATTGTAGCTTGAAGCGCTGAAACCAAGCGCTGTCAACCCGGGGTCAGCCCGGGGTGAAACTGGTGTCAAGCTGCAGGGCCCTACTCAGGTAGGCGCACAGGCCCTGGATGTCAGCCTCGGTGTACCGGCGCAAGTTGAAATTGAAAGCAACATTTGAAAGCAGTTTATCAAATGTTAGTGTCAAGCGCTTGGTTCCAGGCGCGTTCAACATGGTCTCATCGTTGCAGCTTGCACCGCCATACCTCAGGCATCTCGCGCTCGCGGCCGGCCGCCAGGTCGGAGCGCAGGTCGGCCGGCGTGTCCCCCCCGAACGCGAACCGCCGGTTGTACCCCACCAGCGCGCCCAGAAAGTTGTCCCAGATGCAGGGGCTTACACTCGTCAACATTTCGGCTTGACGTGAGCATTCCTTGAGGCACATGTTGGGTGGTTTCAGTGTGTTGGAGTGACAGAAACGGCTCAGGATGAGGTGAGAAGTGGACGGGTGGAAGCCCCTGCCCAGGTGACGGCGGCGGCGGCGGCGGGCGCCTGCATGCGCAGCCACACACCCTGCGCCCCCGCCGGCCCCGTGCCCGCCACGGCGGCCAGCAGCCCGATCACACCCACCAGGTAGGGCCTAGCATATACTGCTCGCCTCGTCATCGACAGTTCAACACTCATTTTACACCCTCGTTTCATGAGTTAAACGGCATCCCATGACGTGGAATACTCGAGCAATATCTGCCAGGCCCTACCACCAGTGACTCCACGCTGTGCTCCCACTGTATCACCGCGTCCAGGAACCCGGGCGTACCGCCGCAACTTCAAATTGAAAGCAAACCTTGAGAGCAGTTGAATGCATCACAGTTTCGAGCGATTATTTGTCAATCCCAGGCGCTTTCAACATGAGTTTCACAAGGTGAACCTGCACCGCCTTGCCCCGGCAGTACGTCGGCGGCGGAGGCCGGCAGGTCGGGCGCCTGCCGGTAGCACTCGCTCATCAGCGCGCACAGCGCCGCCGTCGGGCAGGGGCGACACACACCTCCGCTTCTCCGCTTCACGCCAGCACGTTTTGAGTGACATCTTGGGTGATTTCAGTGGAATTCAGTGGCAAGAAGGGGTGGCCGTTGAGGCTACGAAGTGTTGGAGTGTTCGAGTGAGGCACCCGTGCCATGGGCGCCTCGCGCTTGCTCTCCTCCTCCTCGCGCACCCGCCGCCGCCGCTCCTCCTCCTGCTGCTGCTCGAAGGCCGCCTGCTGCCCGTACACCCCGTAACCGCCGTAGGAGTCGCCGCTGCCGAGGGCGCCCAAGCCGTCGCCTTCGCGCTCCGCCGCTGCGAGCTGCGCGGCGGTGGGCGCGGGCACCACCGCCGCCAGCGCCTCGCCAATCACCGGGTTCGACAGCATTTGCCCCATGGCGCGCCGCACCACCACATGCGTTAGCTCCTGCCACCAGGATCATCGCCCACAACCACTCGACCGATATCGGAGCATGACTTACGTCGAGGGTTTACTGCTCATATGGATACAGACGCACGGGCTCGCTGGGTCGATTCAACGTTGGTCGACTGCATGTTCTCAACAACCCTCCTCAATGTCGGTCGAGTGGCGGTTGTCAATGACCCCCCTGCCAGGTAGGTGCGGCGCGCGTGGTCGGAGTCGTCCTGGAAGCAGCCGGTCTGCAGCACGGCGCGCAGCGCGGTCAGGGCCCCCGCGTCCGCCGCCGCCGCCACCGCGGCGGCGGAGTCGGGGCGACCCAGCTCCACGGCCGTCAGCGCCCACGCCATGCGCGCCGCCTCTATCACCGCGATCACCCCCGCGCCGCCGCCGCCGCCGCCGCCGCCACCGCCGCCGTCACTTGCCGCCGCTTTGCCGGGGGTTCCGAAGAGGCCGGCGCCGGCGCCAGGGGTCTGTGGCACGGCTTGGAAGCTGCCAAACCCACCGCCGCTGCCGGCGGCGGCGCCGGGTGTACCCGCCTGGGTGTACCCGCCAAAGCCGCCGGGCGCCTGTTGGCCGCCCTGCGCTTGTGCGGAGTCGGCGGCGGCGACAGCGGCGGCGAGCGCGGGGGCCGCGGCGTCGATGACACCCGCGTGCGCCGCCGCGCCCCCCGCGCCGGGCGCCTCGGGTGTGACCGCCGCCATGGTGGCGAACAGCGTCACGTACGCCGCGGGCAGGTCGTCCGCGATGTGCGCCGCCAGCGCCGGGGCGGCGGCACCACCACCAGCGGCGGCGGCACCGTCCTTGGAGGAGGCGGCGGCGGCGGCGGCGGCGGCGGCGGCGAGCACGGGCGCGGCGACGCCCGCCATGAGCTCGACCAGCGCCGTGGCGTCCGCGGCGCTGATGGTCCCACCGCCCACGCCGCCGGACGCCACCAAGTAGCAGAGTCATTGACAACGACCACTGGAGCCGAATCGGACAAGCTCGCACGCCTTACCATCAAGGTGAATGCACGTACAGACACGGAGGAGGAGGAGGAGGAGGAAGAGGAGGAGGAGGAGGAGGAGGAGGAGGAGGAGGAGGAGAAGGAGGAGGAGGATACTAAATATTCAACGTCGGTGGAGTGAGCTTGTTGTGAGCACTCCCCCTGCCACGGCGTGGAAGAGGCACTCGGCGACGAGGCGGCGCTCGTGCGCGAACCACTCGGCGCGGCGGCACGACCGCCCGCGCTCGTCACGCACCATCTCCAGCGCCGCCGACGCCGCGAACGGGTCGTCGCCCGCGCCCGCCGCCGCCCCTGCCGCCGCCCCCGCCGCCACCAGGCCCAGCCCGGCGCCGCCCGGGGTTTGCTGGGCACCCCCGGGTGTTTGTACCGCGTGCCAGGGGCTTACACTCCTCCACGTTTTGGATTGATGTGAGCGCTTTTTGTGGGATACGTTGGGGTGTTGGGTTGGTTGCAGTGACCAATACAGATGAGGGTGAGGTGAGAAGTGGAGGAGTGTGGCACCCCTGCCACATAGGCGGGTGCCGCCGCCGCCGCCGCGGATGTGGGGAAGGTGCCCGGCGCGGGGGCCATCAGGATGGCCACGAGGCGACCGACCAGCGTGGCGCCGCCGGTCGCGGCATTGCCGTCCAGGAGCCCGTCGACGTAGGCGCCGAGCTCGCGCGTCAGTGCCGTGCAGTAGGGTCGCTGAGAACAAGCACTCCACCGACATCGGAGCTTGGCTTACTTATGTCTGAATGCTTAAACAGACGGCGGAGGAGGACGAGGAGGAGGAGGAGGAGATTCAACGTGTGTGGAGTGCGTGTTGCCAACAACCCTCCCTGCCTGGTCGGCCGGAGCCCACTGGTCCGGCGACGATCTGATTTGCAGCAGCCGCAGCAGCGCCTCCGCACTGTAGCGCCGCAACCTTGCACTTGCAACTAAAACTTGAAAGCAGCTCGTCATATGTTATGATTAGTTTCAAGCGCTGAACCCAGGCGCGCTGTCAGCACGGGTTTTAAGCATGGGCGTCCACTCGTCCGCTTCTCAGCCTCTCAGCTCAACCTGACGAGCCACTTTGTCACCGAAACCACCCAACATGTCCCATGAAATGTGCTTATGTCAAGCCGGAAAGTGGACGAGTTGAGCCCCTGGATTCAAGCTTTCCAAGGTTTCAACTGGTTTCAACGCTTGCACCACCCCACCACGGCACCCTGACGCTCCTTGAGGTAGATGCCGGCGGCGGCGCGCGTGCAGTCGTCGGGGGGCGAGCCGCGCCGTAGGGTCATTGAGAACAGGCACTCGACCGAGATCGAGCACTGGCTACCTTGAGTGTGAACGCTCATACTTGTACAGACACGCACCGAGGAGGAGGAGGAGGAGGTTCAACGACGGTTGAGTGCTTGTTCTCAACACCCCCCCTGCCGCGCTCCACGGCCGCCACCAGCAGCTCCACGCACACGATCTCGTTCAGATCCAGCGCGTCACTGCGACCGTGGAGCAATGCGAACGAACTAGATCAGCGAAGTGTTTTCACATGGGGCGACGGGCGGGGCACGGGCGAGAACCGAAAAGCGGCCACATGGGCCATTGCTTTTCCAGAGCATCCTTGGAAGCGTGATGCTCTCAGATGGAGAATGAAGTGGTGAGAGGGACGAGGGACGAGGGCGGGGAGGGCGGGGGGAGTGACAGCAGCGAAGCCAGGCAAGCGACGAACGCACGAGATCGTGCGAGGTGCTTTCAAAAGAGGGCGAGCGAAAACCTGAAAAGCGGGCACTCTTCGGGGCGGGGCCGTGGATGGGTGCGAGGGGGCGGCGGGGTGAGCGACACCGGGACCATCCCGCCGTCGACCGATCGGGCCCACGCCGGTGTCTGTGAGAGGATTTGACGGAGTGCGTGGATGAGCAGAGACGCGGAGAGCGCGAGCGGCGGTGGGGAGGAGGGCGGAGCGAGGCGGCGGTGGCAGGCGTTGCTTTTCCCCAGCAATACTCTGAGGCGAAAAGTGTGGCGAATGATGGGTGGGTGTGAGAGGCCGGGGGAGGGTGGGAGGGCGGCAGGGCGCGCACCTGAGCTGCAGCGCGTTATCGACGTCGAGCGCGCCCAGGCGCAGGCTCCGGCCGCCGCGCAGCTCCACCACCTGCGCGCGCACCGCGGCGCGATCCTCCGCGCGCCGCGGCGGGTACTGTAGCGTGTTGACGAGGGTGCCCCGGGCGCCGCGCAGCGCGCCGCGCAGCTCCTCCTGCTCCATGGCGCTCAGCGCGTCCGCCGCATCGATCTGGCGCACGGCGCGCAGCAGCGCCGCGCTCGCCGCCGTGCCCGCCATGCCTGCCGCGACCAAGGCGGTTGGCACGCGACTTTGTGGATGCAGGCACTGCACAGCCGCCCGCCAAACTCGTATCGTAAGCTACGACTAGTGGCGCAGAGCTCAGTAGAAATGGACCCGACCGACCCGCCGACCGGACCTTCGGCTCGGTCCTCGGTCTAAGCGTCGAAGGCTGCGCCGAGCATCTTCCCGCAGTCCTCGCGCGCCGCCACGTCTTGCGCCACATCTATCATGGGAACCCCCGCCGCCGCCGCCGCCGCCGTCGCTGTCGAACTCTTCCCTCGCCGCCTCCTCTTGCGTCTGTCCGGCGAGGTTTACGAGGACGAGGTGACGAACGAGATTGGGCTGGCCGGCTTGGAGTGGCTGAGGGCGAGGGGGCTGTTCACCTACTGTACCAACCCGTCGCCGCTGCTGGGGCGGCTGGTCGAGGAGCTGACGGCCCTCACGGAGCAGGAGGTGCTGAAGCAACTGGGCCCTAGGGACCTCGCCTCGCTCGCTCGCGGGCGCGGGGCGCGGGTGCGCGGCGGCGGTGGCGTCGACCGCGCTCATGAAGTGGGCCAAACGCGACAAATACAACCAATATGCAAGCTTGAAGTTGGATCTGAAGACGGCTTGCAAAAGGGCCGCCTCAAGCGGGGAGCTGGGGGTGTTGAAGTGGCTGCGCAACACCGGCTGCCCGTGGGATCAGTGGATATGTGCCATCGCCGCTAAGGACGGGCACCTGGAGATGTTGCAGTGGGCGCGGGAGCACGGCTGCCCGTGGGATGACATGGTCTGCCTCTACGCCGCTGTGGGCGGGCACCTGAACGTGCTGCAGTGGTTGCGGGCGGGCCACTGCCCGTGGGACAAGTGGACATGCCGGGCCGCTGCTATGTACGGGCATCTGGAGCTGTTGCAGTGGGCGCGGGCGAACGGGTGTCCGTGGGAAAAGTCGGAGTGTGCAGCTGTTTCCCGGAAGCACCCCAAGATTCGGGCATGGGTGCGGCAGCAGCAACCATGGGACGCCTGCCGCTGCCACTCAGGCGGCAGACACACGAAGATACTGACAAGACGCGTTGGCGGTCACCTGCATATTCAAGTGCGGCCCAAATCTTTCCGACTCCATCTAATGTCCATACACGCCATCGCTATGAGCTATTCACTTGTGCCGAGCCTGAGCCGCTGTAACGATGTGAAGTACAATCACCGGATGGTAGCTCTACGAGTAGAGCTACCAGACACCTCTATACAAATGCTGTGCATCTGTAATCTAGGTGCGTCTGTTGACCAGTCAGCCTAGTCTACTGTCGACTACACACACACGCTCACACACCCACTACCATTTGTGTGGGGATCAATTCGGGCGGTCGTCGTCATTTTCGTCTACCGCCCCGCACCGCGTAGCAACATTATCATTAATAACAATGAAAGCAGGAATGGTGAGCTATCACATGAGAAGCTCTGCCGTTGCCACCGAGCCACACGCAAATACTTCGATTCAAATGTACAGCACGTACGAACTCATCCCAATCGGAAAGCATAGAAAGCCGGCCGTCTCAATCTGCCTGCGGGTGGCTCGGTGGCTCCAGCCGCTCGGAGCTTTTGCGCCACCATCGCGTGGCCTCCGCCAAGAGCGATGTCCAGCGGCGTGGTGCCATTCCTGTGAGCCTTGTTGACGTCCACCCCCGGCGCCGCGAGTAGCCGCTCCACCACGTGCACGTGTCCCTCTTGGGAAGCGAGGTGCAGCGGCGTGGCGATGTGTAAGGTGGTCGTGTTGACGTCTGCCCCCACCGCGATCAATCGCTCCACCACGTACACTTGCCCACGGTAGGCTGCGGCGTGCAGAGGCGTGCTTCCACTCGTCGTGAGGGCCTTGTTGACGTCCGTCCCCGCCGCACGATGCAGTCTGGCGTGCAGTGCTGCGAGTAGCGCGAAGGCGGGCCACAAGGGGATCAATCACGCGCGCACCGGCCCACGTGGTGGTGGTGGTGGCGGTGGTGGTGGAGGTGGTGGTGGTGGCGGCGGTGGTGGTGGTGGTGGTGGTGGTGGTGGTAACACATAATAAGAGCACACAGACCACCGCATAGGGCCTGGCAGATATTGTCCGCCACGTCATAGATATGATGCTGTCCAACCTAGAAACGAGGGGTCAAAATGCGTGTCGATGACGTGGCGAGCAATATCTGGCAGGCACTACCACCACAATGACTGCAAGAACCGCAAGGGCGTTTACGTGTAGGGTGCCGAAGGTCCTTGGGAGGCTCCACAACACCGGGACCTCCGCCGCCGCCAAGCGCGCCGCGTGCAGCCGCGAGATTGCCTGCTCCGCGACGAGGTTGCGCTGGAGTTCCGCCGGCAGCGGGCAGCGGCATGCAGGGCACAAGGGCGTGGTGTTCAGGGCGGCTGCGTGCGCCCGCAGCAGGGCCAGGCAGGAGCCTCCCCCGCCCGCCTCCGTGGGGTGGGCGCACAGAATATGGCCGCGGGGGCACTGACTGCTCCACCCGCCCGGCGGGGGCGTCCAGGCACACACAGCACACGAGGTGGTCGGGCACCATCGCGTCGTCGCCGGCGTTCATGGTGGTGGTGGTGGAAGGAAGGGCGGAGGAGGAGGAGGAGGAGAAGGAAGAGGGGGAGGAGGAGGAGGAGGAGGAGAAGGACTGGAGGAGGAGGAGGAGGAAGAGGGGTCTTGGCGAGGTTTTATGGGAGCAGGGTTGGGCTCGAGGACACACGCGGCGGCGAGTCGTGGTCGGGTTCGGGGTCGCGCGTGGTGGCGGCGGAGGCCGAGGAGCGGGTTGTGGGTTTTGACTGCGGCAGCGGCGCGGGTAGTTGGTGGCGTGCGCGGCAAGCGTGTTGCTTGATTTCTTTGGGGTGCCCAGTTCCCTGGCAGCTTCTTTGAAAGGACAAGACGGATTGCTGCCGGATGACATGCGCTGTGCGAGCCCTACATCAGGGTTTAGTGTTTAGGGTTCAGGGTTTGGTGTTTTGGGTTGCTCAAAATCTGCACAGATCCAGTGCGGGTTCATTTTGTGCACGGATCCGTGCAGGGCGGCACGGCACTCACCTCCATGTCGCTGTGGACGCGAGCGAGGGGTTGCATTAGTAATGGAGAGTTTGTGCTCACAGTGGTCGGCTGGGTGGACGTGGACACAGACGTGGAGTTGCGGCTCCCGCCTACGGCGGCCGCGGCGGTGGGGCTGAGCGCGGGGTGGCCTCGGCCGCAGAGGGTACTGCCAGCCGCGGTTCTCGGCGCGGCGGCCAGGAACAAGTGACGGGAGCGAGCGTGTAACGGAGTGAGCGAGTTAGCGAGTCAGTCAGCGTGGCAAGTGAAGCATCTGTAGCTCGTAAGACGTTTAGATATAATAGAGCTCGGAAGCCAGGGGTGATACATTTCAGTAACAAAGACGATCCGTAGTATAGCGCAGCGCTGAGTGCCTCCGAGGCGAATACAGCGGTGTCAGCGCGTCTCAAGGAGCACCGTGCTCCACCGCCCACTGCAACAGCTCTAGGTGGCCTTCCCGTTCGGCGATTTGACGTAACTCTGCATCCCACGGGCAGTGGTGCGCCCGCGCCCACTTCAACACCGCCAGGTGCCCGCCATTTGCGGCGAATGTACACGTCAACTCATTCCATGGGCAGCCTTGCTCCCGCGTCCACTTCAACAGCTCCAGGTGCCCGCCCTGCGGTTTTCGTCCCACGGGCACTCTTGCTCCCGAAGCCACTTCAGCACCTCCAGCTGACCAGCCACAGCGGCGTGTGCACAACAGTCTCTGCCCGAGCCCTCGATGTCCTCCTCCCACGGGCACCCATGCTCCCGCATCCACTTCAACACCTCCAGATGCCCGTCCCAAGCGGCGCTCGCAAACGTCCATTCATCCCACGGGCAATCCTGCGCCCGAAGCCACTTCAACACCTCCAGGTGCCCGCCCCGTGCGGCGAGTGCACAACAGTCCAAGCTGGTCTCGTCATTCCAGTCGTCCTCCAGGTCCTCCTCCTCCCACGAGCAGCCATTCCTCCGAGCCCACTGCAACACCTCCAGGTGCCCGCCCTCAGCGGCCTTTCCACACGTCCACGCATCCCATTCGCAGCCGTGCTCCCGCGCCCGCCTCAGGACATCCAGGCGCCCGGCTTGAGCGGCTTCTGCGCAACGTCCGCGGCTGCCATGGGCACCCGTTGTCCTTCGCCCATTCCAACCTCGCGACGGACCCGACAAACTCCTTGACCTTGAGCGGCGCCGCCCCTCCTTCCCCCGCGCGCGGCGAGCCGGAGGCCACCGACGCCACCAAGAGCCTGGCAGATATTGCGGGCCACGTCATTGCCAAGCATTTTGAACCCTCGTTGTTGAGTATCAGGCGCCCCATTTGAACGTGGCGAGCAATATTCTGCCAGGCCCTACCGCCGCCCGCCACGGCCGCGCCACCTGCGCGATCATCGCGTGGTCCGTGGCGTCCAGCCGCGCGAGCACCTCCTTCTCGAGGACCTCGGGCACCTTCTCGAGCAGCCGCCCCCGAGCAGTGACGACGGGTAGGTCAGCAGCCGTGCTCCCGCATCATTCCCAGCACCTCGTCCTCCCAAAACTCGGCGCCCTCGGCTCGGACCAACAGCGCGGCGAGCGCGCCCGACAGGCGCACGACGTAGCTGCCATTGGAGGGTTCGCCGGCGGAGGCCGCGGGCGGGGGCTGCATGACGGCAGTGCGCGTCGCGACGGCGGATCACGTGTCTAAGAGTGTCAATTTTGCTCGAAACTGCGCAGATCCGATGGGGGGTCATGGTCGCCAGGCACCGGGTCCGCGCAGGGTGGCATGGCACGGGACTGAGTCAGGGGTAGTAATACTAGACATTTTAGTATTATTACCCCTGACTGAGTGGCGTTATCGATCACACTGAGTTCGACGCTGCACCTTAGGAGCGGCCTCGACGCCCGGCAGCTCGAGTCCTTCCCGAGCTCGTGAATGTTCCAAGCACCCGAGGGGCACCGTAAAAAATAAGCTGATGAAGCTAAGCCTTCTTCAGAAAGGGCTATTTGCTATTTGCTATGTGTGTGAGAGTGTGTGTGTGTATGCAGAAGCAATCTAGGCTGACGGGTCTACTAAACCACCTGAAACCAAACAGAGCAGAAACACGAGCGCAACGCCTTTTACCCGGCAACGGTGCCCGGGTCGAGGCGCAATCACGTGCGAGTTGCTAGCGCCGCCGCTCCTAGCTCTCCAGTTGCCTTTGCGTAATAGCTATGTACCGTCTCCCACGCCCTACTGAGCGGAAGCGGTGGATTTGCTGGACATCCTTAGATGGCCCATGTGCCACATTTTTCCTTGTGCCCACCCGAGGTCCAGTGATGCTCCTGACACGCGGCGCCGCAGTACCGGGCGGTCTTGCACTGCGGGCAAAACATGAAGTCCTTCAGATGGCCCACAACATCGCAATTCGCGTTGTAGCAATACTTAGCCCCGTACAGCGCCGTTCTGCGAAACAAATCGAGCTGTTCGATTGCATCATGGTCCCCCTTCCGCATCCACCATACCACAAGGTCCATGACATCCGGGGGGATGTCGTGCCCCTCCGTGACCTCAGCCGACAGGGCATGCTCGGCGACCTCCACCACATGCCAGGGGCTTACACTCATTCACTGTTCAGCTCAACTTGAGCCGTGTCTGACACACAAGAACACCCTACACACCCGAAACACCCCATAACAACCTCTAAACACGGGCTACACAATCCCTACGCGCACCCCGTATCCCATAAAAAGCGCTCAAGTTGAGCTGAGAAGTGAACGAGTGTAAGCCCCTGCCACATGCCCAACCTCGCGGGCGCACGTACCGTCTTCATACACAAGCTCGGCCATTTCCAAGCACCAGGGGCTTACACTCGTTCACTTTTCGGCTCAACATAAGCGCTTTCTGTGGGATAGGGGGCGCATGTAGGGGTTGTGTAGGGGTGTCTAGGAGGTGTTAAAGGGTATCATGGGGTGTTTAGGGTGTATTTAGTGTCAGAACCGGCTCAGGTTGAGCTAAAAAGTGAACGAGTGTAAGCCCCTGCCAAGCAGGCCTCGGTGTGGCCGTTCTCGGCGGCCTTGCGCAACCATTGCATCGACCTCTTCTTGCTAAGCATGACACCGCGCCCTAGGGCCTAGCACATAATGCTCGCCAGGTCGCACGACGCCGTTTGAATCCAGAAACAAGGGTCTACAATGAGGAGGAATGACGTGGGAGGCAATGTGCAGGGGCTTACACTCGTTCACTCATCAGCTCAACTTGAGCCGTGTCTGATGCACAAAAGCACCCTACACATCCTAAACACCCCCTGACACCCCTTTCACACGGGCTTTACAACCCCTACGCGCACCGCCCATCCCATGAGAGGCGCTGAAGTTGAGCTGAGAAGTGGACGAGTGTAAGCCCCTGATCATGTGCCAGGCCCAACCGCGGCCGACGGCGTACATCTGGCTGAGGTTGTTTGCCGCCTCCCTGCTGATTGCGTTCGTCGCCTCGTTGTACCGGCGCAGGTTGAATTTGAAGGCAAAGTTTGAAAGCGGTTCACCACATTTCACTTTCAAGCGTTGAAAGCATGCGCGCTTTCAACTCGGGTTTGATAGGGTCAACCTGCACCGCCCTACCTCGTTGTATTCCGCATCCGCCGCTTGCCTATACCAGTCCGCCGCTGCCGTGTGGCAGGGGCTTACACTCGTTCACTTTACAGCTTGTCTTGAGCAACTCCAGGACACATTCATGAGTTAAGGCGGTTACATAGTGGACACAAGAGCTCAAGTTGAGCTGAAATCGGAACGAGTGTAAGCCCCTGCCGCGTGGTCTGGCGCCGCCACGCCGATCCCCGCGTCCAGGAACACCCCCACGGTAAACTTCGATCGCGGCAACCCAGCCTCCGCGGCCATGGTGAACCACGCCACGGCTTCCTCGTATTCCTTGCGCTCATCGTAAATACTTCCCAAAGTCTGCATCGCATACGCGTGCCCTTGTGCCGCCGCCTTCTCCAGGAGCGCCACGCCCTCCTCCGTTTAGGGTTGGCACCCGCAAATAAAGCATTTGGTCGTCAGGTGATCACATCGACGCGTATCGGTCTGGTGAGCGGCCGGGAAATGTGCGGTGCAAGGTGCCAACCCTACGTCCGCCAGTGGCGATCTGCCCGAACCGCCCAGAGGCGTCCCCACACCCCCGTCCGCTTCACTGACCAACAGGTAGCCGTGGCTGAACTGCGCTTCCCAGTAACCCTCTGCAGCCCGCCGTTTGACGGTCTCGGCTCCGAGCGCTACGAACAGCGCCCAGGGGTCGGGCCAGGCAGACATCGCTCGCCACGTCAATTCACGGCACGTTGAATCCTCGTCTCTTGAGGTAAACGACGTCACAGGAGGAGGAGGAGAAGGAGGAGGAGGAGGAGGAGGAGGAGGAGGAGGAGGAGGAGGAGGTGACGAGGCGAGCAAGGTATTGTCCGGCGGGCCCTACGCAGGGGTCTTCAGTCTGAGTGGTCCAGTCGCCGCCCGACCCGGGATTCACTTTCACGTTGGCGCGAGCGGCGGCACCGCCCCCGGCCGCCGCCGCGGCTCCCGCCCTGGCCGCCGCGCGCTTGCCGGCATCGCGTTCAGCCTTGCGCCGTTCCTGTCGCGACGGCGGCATGCTGCCGGCACCGTGCGGCCTGGAGTGGACGAGTGCAGGAGGGATTCTGTCGAGGAGGTCACGTGTCGTTGCGCGCACGCGGGGCGCCGCGCGATGTGCTCGGAATGCCCGACACGTGCCCACTTGGAAAATGGAACAGGAAGGCCTGTTGCTGCTGCTGGCGGCACCCGGTGAAACAGGAAAACCCTAAAGCCCGAACCTCAAACCCCAACCCTATCGGTGGGCACCCTGTTCACTTGTCGTGTGCCTGTCGGAATTGGTTGCTCACTTTCTGACGCGCCGGCGTTGCACGATGGGGTCGCGGCGGGTGCTGAACGCGATGACGATGCAGGAGGCGGCGGTGGCGCTGGAGGCTGGCACCTTCACCGCCAAGGACCTCCTAGAGGTGCGTGTCGATCGCTGCACCGTACATTCTCGCAACCCCCTTTTTCACAATTTAACAGCCACCCTCTCCTGCGTCGCCGGCCATCGGCGGCGCGGCGGTCCCTTGCTCCAGTCACCAACACGCACGAAGCTACCTTGCACCGTACACATATTTTGGCTCAGCGGTGCTGGCATCCATAGCTTGCCTCATCTTGTCCTCCCTCGCTCCCTCCCTCCCTCCCTGCCCGCCTCCCTCCCTCCCTCCCTCCCTCCTTGCCTGCTCCCTCCCTCCCTCCCTCCCTCCCTCCTCCCTCCCTCCCTCGTCCCCGCTCACGACATCCGCGTCGCCGCATCCTCTCCACAACAGGCGGCGGTCCAGCGGCTGGGCGCCACGCGGCAGCTCAACGCCTTCGTCGGCGGCGTGCTGCCGTGCGCCGAGGGCGCTGCGGACGCCAGCGACGCGCGGCGGCGGCTGGGCAGCGCGGCGGGGGATCACGCCGGCGGCGGCG
>Ga0307489_10000387_pt1 | contig 26174 bp, 33 predicted proteins | sample SB12metaG_FD_202247 | JGI IMG/M metagenome (GOLD analysis project Ga0307489, IMG submission 202247) | Sea-ice brine microbial communities from Beaufort Sea near Barrow, Alaska, United States - SB 1.2 | ecosystem: Environmental > Aquatic > Marine > Coastal | place: USA: Alaska | collected... | reverse complement strand
TGATGATGTTGGTTATTATAATCCAATGACGAAAAATTATAAATTTGAAACTGAGAAAATTAAGAAATGGTTAAGTTATGGAGTTAAACCAACTGAGACCGTTTTATATTTATTAAAAAAGGCAGAAATTATCTTACAATAATTTTAGAATTTCTAAGAAGAATAAAAATTTGAAGAGTAAATAGTGGTGTTTTAAATTCTGATTTCTTGACTCAGAATTTAAAACAATTTGAGATTATAAAGAGGGTTGGATCTTCTGGAGAACAGTCCGAACGTAATCTTTAACCTCTTGCTCGGTGCAGTCTTCATCTTCCAAAACTTCAAATTGACGGAAGACAGAGGTTAGGAAACTACAAAACCGATCTGACCTTGGATTGTGTTGAAAGTTTTTGACTCCTTTCAAATCTCTTTGGAATGTGGGGTCTTCCTTCATCGCCTCCCACCATAATAGGGAGAAAGCAATTTCGAATTGCTCCATATCAATCGAATCATTGACTAAATTTTCCATCAATAAAGCAAATTGCTTTCTGCTTTTCCAAAAAATAGAGTCTTGTAACTTAGATTGGTAATGAAGTAATTCTGAAGACTCATCTCGATTTTCTGTATCTAGATCTTTGCCCTGTTTTTCGAAATCCAGGGAACGTCTTAATAATTCCAAATGTCGAACTTTATTATATTCATAAGTCATTTTTCGTTTTCCTTGTTCGTTAAATTTTTGAGAATAGGTAATATTTCTGGATTGTCTAAATTGTTCTGAGTCACAAAATTACCGCCACTATTTAAGAAGTAATTTCGTTCCATCCGAGTTAGTGTACAGGTAGTAGTAAATTGGCTATATTTACCATTCTCGTTTTTTCTAAAAATGGCAATGGTACTCCAAGAATTGCCCGACGAATTTTCACACTCCACATAGGGGAAGCAAACGTAACTTCGAAAGCCCCTATCAGAAAATTTCTTTACGATGGGATCCAGCTTCTGCAGGTGTTCAAAATACCGAATTAGTTTGTCTCGTTGGGACTGCTTTGAAATTTGGATACCCGTAAATTCCACGAATTCCCTTAGAGAGAATTTTAAACCATAATAAATTTGCTTTTTGATTCTATATTTTTCACAATCCTTAAATGGGTTTAATTCTAAACTCTTGGTAAAAGATAAAAATTGTAATAGATGAAACAACCTTTCTTCCTCTTCATGATTACCCATTTCAGTTTTCAGATAATTCGTGACTAACAAGCGAGAATTAGAATTCACTAGCTGGTGATGTCTTCTTTGAAAGTCCACAATCCAATCAGTATATATATAATCCAAACGAAGCACTCGTTCAGAATACTTCAAATACTGGAAAACTAATTGGTGTTCAAATATGTCAAATTGATTGTGAAACAAATAATCCCGAACTAACTTTGTTTGTCGATGTTTAAATTCAAGCTCAAAACGGACGTCTTCGTCTTTTTGGTAAACGCGGTAATGAAGCGAGTTATTTCTTCGATTGATTTTTAACATTTTCCCGTTAGGAAAGTCATCCAATCTTATGTGACGAGTTTGTATAGAAAAAGATTTTAGAATTGGAGGGAGATAGAAACTTGAAATTTTTAATTCCTTCCAAGAATTATTTTTTGGAAGGAATTTATTTGTTTTAGGAATTCTCCATTTCATCAGTAGATATTAAATTCATGTCCTTCAAGATTTTTTCAAAATCAGACTCATCTTTAATCTCAATCCACTCGTTAGGCTTCCAAACTTTTACATCTTCGATTAGTATTAAATCTAAATTACTATTTTTAAATATTGTTTCCCTGAACTCAAAATCCATAAAGTCACTTGCTCTTAAATTACTATTTAAAAATTCACAATTTTTAAAAGTACTCGAGTTAAATTCTGCCCGTGTTAAATTAGATCCTGTCATTTGACACTCCAAAAAAGTACAACTCCAAAATTCGGATTTTCTGAGTATTACATTACTAAATCTGCAATTTTCAAAAATAGTCTTAGAAAAAAAACTACCTGTAAAGTCTATATTTTTGAAAGTAAGATTTACGAAATTTATTCCCCCCAGAACAGAACACTGGAGAGACTGATTCAAAAGAATCTCATTTGAAAATTTTTCATTATTACCAAGCTCTAACTTATCACCTTTTTCAAGATTTCCAATAATACTTTGAAGGTTGTTCTTCATTATTTAATCCTTTACAAATAATTTAAAAAGTAAATACCAACTGTATTGTCACCTTTATCTTCCGCTCCTTTTAAAACACTGTCGATCATATTTTGCTTTTGATTAGAATCTCGAATTAAATCCAAGTTAACCACATGTAATACATTCTCAGGACTTTTAGGACCGTCAGGAAGACCACAAAACTGCTCTTTTTGAGGAGTAATTTTTTTGCCCATATTATAAGCTACAGTCTCGAGACTCGGGAAGTTTGATACGTCAATCCCTTTCTTATCTGCTAAATCTTGAAAATCTATTGGAGTTTTATAATCTACATGAGTATAACCTTCAGAACTATCAATTTCAAAATCAAGATCAACAGCTTTATTACTTGGTCGACGGATATTTGTGTACATTCCTTGAGCCTCTCCTTGTAAACCTCCTTTTGCTTCCATCAATGATTTTTCATCGAAACTACCAGTTTGCGGATTAGTCGATAGCTCATTAAATCTTTCTTGACTACACTCAAATTCATAACCTTTTTTTGATATTTTTTGGATAAAATTTCCATACTCTTTTTTCATGTCGAATTCTGGAGCTGGGCATTGATCCCCGCGATTACTACGTCGAGCATTCAGATCAGTATACATTTCCCTGAAAGATCGGACTTTTGGTGCTTTTGGGATATTTCCAAGCCCTTGGATATTTTGGGGTGGATCGACATTAATACCTGTCCCTCTCATTCTTGGTCGACCAAATGGATGACGTCTACGGGGGTTGTTATTGAGAGGAAAACCATCTGCCCCAGGTAATATTCCATCACCCTGTGCTAGGATTATTTCATCCATATCATTTGAGCTTGTATCAGAAACCTCTTGTTGGGATTCAAGGATTATACCATTTCCAGTTTGAATAACTTTACCTGAATTATGAGAATCATCACAGCTATTTGATTCTTGTTTTTGATTTAAAATTACTCTTTCAGTAACAACTTGACTCTCATAATTTAAACTTGATAATCGAGAAGAAGTTAATCGTGGTTCTCCAAACCTTAAACTTAACGCTAGTCCTGCAGATACTATTATTTTACCGGAAGATTTTATTTTATTAGCTTTATGTTTCCTGAAATAAGTTTTTAATTTTTTCAATAGCAATTTCATAATATTTTTTTACAGCATGTAAATTTTTAGAAGTTAATAAATTGTTTGGTTTAACGGTACTAAATAATTTTCACGAAATAAATTCAATCTGTTTTTTATGATTACTCTAAGCCCGTAGGAATCTAAAACAAACTCAAGAAATATTAAATAGAAAGTTTTTCATAAAGAACAAAACCTTCTACTATATTCTTAGAATTTAATTCTTCAACTTTGCTTTCGAATTGGCTATATTACCCAGTTGTGGAGAGATTCCAAAGATATTGAGTTTGTCAAACAATCGATTGGTCATCAAAAATTAGATACTACTTCGACTTACGTTACCAATTTATCTGATCAGGAAAGACAGGATCGAATTGATAATCTCTAGATCTTTACTGAGTAATTTAAATGTCTTCTGAGAGGGCTCTAGTATTGTATTTTAGGACGCTTCATAGGGAGGACAGAGGTATAACACCTTCAGGCAAAATCAAGGGGGGAAATGAGGAGGTTTTAGTGGTGAAGATGAAAGATAAAATAATTAAGAAGAGTGATAAAATTTATCACCCTTCATTCAAAAAACTTTGAATTTTTAAATAAATTTTTTTTACAGAATTGTAAATTTCACGCTCCTTTTTTTTTTCAGCTTCCTCGTATTTATTTTCCTTAATCAAAGATTCAAGTTCTTCTAAAGAAAGAGTCGAATCTACTGAAAGATCCTCCAAAACCCAATATAATTCATCGATTAAATCCGCAACAGAATCTGAATTTGGATTTGGCGATAAAATTATTAAATTTGATTCTAATCCTTGCTGAGCTTGTTCGTGCGATTCTTGAATTCCCAAAAATCCTATCTTCAATGTACCTTCAGAAATTTTGCCGTTTAAAAACTGGTCCATTAACTCCGCATAAGAATATCGGGATTCCCATTCTAATTGCCCATACGTTTTCGCAGAATAATCTAAAAGTTCCCGATAATCAGATTTACAAATATCGGATAAATGTTTCCCTTCTTGTTCTAGTTGTTGCGAATATTTTAATAATTCTCGATATCCCTTTTTAAAAAATCCCATAATATTTTAATTTATAATATAATTTAATTTTAAAGTCGGCCAAGATGCATCGTATCCAAAAAGCGGTTGAAAGCTCGAGGACTATATTTGCCAGCAGTTATTAATTCACCTGTTTCTTTATTGAATCCGGCAACTTGTCGAGTACTTTCATTGTAAGAGTAAGTAACCTGATGAATTTTTTGCTCTCCTCTTGAACTGAATCTACCATCAGAATGTTGAGAATGGTCACACATGTTCTTTACAGCCATTTGGTAAGCTTTTACCAATTTAATTGGAGGCAGTGGACGTCCTTCTCGTACATACTTGGTAAGCCCTATCCTTTGAAGTTGCAGAATATTATCTTTTGTCATTCCATAATCCTCTGGATTAATACCAAAATCACTGACATGGTAAATTTTTTTTGCAGCTTGCCAATCACTGATTCGTTCATTATCTCTAATTTCTAATTGTCCTGGATAAGTCTTACTTAGTATTTTTAGAGCTTCATCCTTGGTCATAATGAAGTTAGGCTTCGGATCATTAAATTTTAATGACATATCATTGAATTGTTGAGCTTGTGTTGGAACTAAGGCGATTTCTGTGGAACTAGAACTAGTAGTTGGAGTAAATCCCGGACTAGTTGTAGGTGCATTCACACTACTAATCTGCTGTAGGATTGCAAATGCATCCACACCCGCACTTAATAGTATTAGATAAACAACTCCACCAATAGCAATTAGAGCTAAATTTGAAGACAAGTCACCTCCTCTTAATCTTTTTAAGATTTTCTCATTAATATCAACCTGTTGAGTATTTAGGTAAATTAACGGAATTATCTGTTTATTTGCCATGAAATAAATTTTACCAACCCGTTCAACAACTGTTGGACTAATTTTCACGTCAGATGGACGTTGATAATTTGGCTGAACTATTTCTATCGACATATAACTAGGTGCCAGGCTTAAACCGATAGCCTCAACTGATTGTACATTACTAAATACTAAAACGAATCCTAAACAAACCACAATAATCACTCTTTTTGTTTTACGCTTTGTATTCGAAGATAATCTAGTTATAAATCGGTAAACTAATTCTCGGTTTCTAAAAACCTTTTTATCTATTTCAACTATCTCATCTTCAGTTAAATATCTTGAGTAAGAATAATATAATAATGCTGTCATAGTCTTTAATTAAATAATATCATTTTTAGGATTCTAAAACATATAAGTATTTATGTATTTATTCTAAAAAAAAAACAATCGTCTCAGAGTATTTATGTATTTATTCTAAAAAAAAACAATCGTCTCAGAGTAGATACTTAGTTTATTTAAAAAAAAATACAAAAATACATATCTAATTTCATATTAAAACATTGGTTATACACGGATTTAACAGGTATTTTTAACATGAAACTAATAGGTTAAAAAACTCTCCATTTTTTTGTGTGGAGTTATTCGAAAATGGAGAGTTTTTTAACCTATTAAAATAATAATCATATGTGATAATTAGTATTTTCTTGAAAAATAATAATTTTATTTTGAGAAAGTAACAATGGAGTTAGTCGATTCGTTTGTTTCATTTTTTCAGATGAACTAATTAGCTTAAAAGTTGGTTGTATGCATTTATTTATTTATTTTTAATTCGTTAAATAATTTAATAAATATCTTTTTAATTCTCGTTTTATCTACATTGGAAAGAACATTAAATCCATAAATATCTCTAATACAAATCCGTTTTTCTACTTCAACTGAGGCAAAAGTTTTTAATATTTGAATTTTAACTTGTAAATCATACTTATTTTGATAAGTACGGAAAGAGGCTGGAAAAACAAAGGGATAGGTATAAGAATAAATTGATTTTACTATATCCAATGTTACAAACCAGGTTTTTCTCTTACCTTTTTTTTCTATCTGTAGAGTCGGAAACAGAACAGAACTTCGAAAGCAATTGTTACTAAGCTTTTCTAAAATGGGATCTAATGTCTGAAAACTTCGAATAACTTTTAACATTTTAGTTCGTTGATAATGACTTTTCTCATCTCTACCAATAAAACGTAAGAAGTCAATTATAGGAAAAACAATTTGATAAACTTCTCGGCCCTTTAGTTTTGAACGTTTGCAATTTTTAATAAACGATAGGAATTGGATAAAATGGAAAAAACGCTCCCTTTCAGCAAAAGACCTTAATTCAATATTTGACAAGTAACCCGTGAGTAAATAATTATCTCCGTTTTGCCTTTTTTGTAATTTTCTCAGCTTATCTAACAGCCAGTCTGTACAATAATTATCAAGTACTACCGAATTTTTGTATCGTTGATAAAAGTGTCTCGTTACTTTATCTTCAAATTCTAGAAAAGAGTTCGAAAAAAAAATACTTTGAATCGATTTTAGTGCATATTTTTTCATTTCAAGTTCAAACTCTAAAAAATTATTTTTTGAGTAAACTCTAAAAATTACTAGATATTTTATATTTTAATTACAGTAAAGTAATTCTATAAAGTTAAATACTTTAAAACTATAATAAAAGGTAAGATTTCAAATAGGTAAAAATATCATGTCTAACAGAATGGATCAAAATCGTAAAAAATATGGCTACGCGCGAGTTAGTAGTAAATCGCAAGAAGCTAATAGCTCACTTGAATCTCAAAAACAAGAATTGGTTCGGAATGGTATTTTAGAAAGTAACATTATAATTGAGGTAGGGTCAGCTGCTAATGAAATTAAAAATAGACCCGGGTTTCAGAACTTGATTCAAAATGTTTTGAAAGAAGGTGATACACTAGTAGTAACTAAAATTGATCGATGCGCTCGGAATACTCTTGAATTCTTAAAGTTGCAGGATATTTTGTTTAAAAGAAAAATTCAATTTATTTCACTCGACTTACCCTATTCCGAAGATCTTACCATCAATAAATTAATAAGTATCACCCTTTCTAGCATAGCTGAGTTTGAAACTAATCGCCGTAAAGAACGGCAAATGCAGGGTATATCGGCCGCTAAAAAAGCTGGCAGATATCGAGGAAGAAAAACGGTAATTGATGACAAATTAATTTCTGAAGTTAAACATTTAAAGCAACAAAAAATGCTCTCCGTTTCACAGATTGTAAAAATTACGGGAAGAAGTCGAAATACCATTTATAAAGTTTTAAAAGAGCATTTAGGTTACGTATCAAATCGATTAGTCAAACAAGATCACAAACAAAAGCAAACAAATGCAGCAAAATAAATTAAGTTTTGAATCAGAAAATTTAGTTATAGATTGGATCTCTTTTAATATTAAAGAGTTAACGGACCCAAAACAAATTGCTAAAATAGCTCTTTATTTGTCTAAGTCATTTGGCTTTAATTCACAAATTAAAGAAAATTACGAAAACCATTTCGAAGACTTGATTTTCGAAAATAAAAATCGAGGCAAAGTATCTTTTATAAGGTTTACTTCAACATTTAATCCTTATTGGACTGGAACTACTATCAGCTTTCCAGGACAAAATGCAGCCTATATATACACCTTTATCAAAGAGGGAAAAATAGATTGGAATCTATTTGACTTGACAAACATCAAACTTGGACGATTTGATCTTCACTTTTTACGGAAATTAAACACTACTGATCAAGTAAAAACATTTCTGAACGAGTCTTACGAGTATGCAAAATCAAAAGGAAGAAAAGTGGAGTTGGAGGAGAATAAAATAGGTCATATTTTAAGAATAAATGATAGAAAAAGTTCTAACTATTATAGGGTTTACCCCAGATGAACAGTTTGAATTGTGGAGTATTAAATTCTTAAATCAGGGTGTTAAATCACGGATATACAATCATACGAATATGCTCTGAAAGAGGGCTATAAGATCGGTGAAGGGGGAGGTGGGGGGTTTAATAATCTGAGGATTATACCTTCAGGTAGAATTAAGTGAAAAATAAGCAGGTTTTAGTAGTGAATATGAAAGATAAAATAGTTTTGATTAGCAAAGAAAAATTATGAGAAATCTAGGATTACTCATAATTTTTGATGTCGAAATCAATCAAATCGTCATTTTCGAGATCAATTGATTGATCTTTTTCAAGAAGTTTAGCTATTAGTTTCGTTCTTTCAAACCAACGGTCTGTTAAAACATTTAATGTTTTAGTATCAATACTGGTTGCTAAGTGATATAATTTCAACCAATCAGCGTCATCCTCCGCGTATGCTTCGATCGCTCGCTCAATATTTTCGATATTTAATTTCTTGACTACTATCATGGGACCCATTGGAAATAAGAAGTCGCTTTCTTCATCATTTATTAACGATAGTATATTCTTGTAAGTTACTACTAAAACATTATATTCACGTCCATCTTCAAGTTCTATACTAACATCTACATTATCATTCTCAATATCTTCAATAGTTTTCAGTTCAGTATCAACCTTAATCGATTTAATTAACATATATATATATATATACTTTTATTAATAATTTTTTAATAGAAAATTTATAACTTCTTTTTGAAGTGCTTTATTTGACTCTCCAATAATAGTAATAATATTATCACCAGAATATTGAAAATATATTCTTGCCCCTTCTGTAGCACCCCTAGCATAATAAATACTCTTTGAACCCGCTAAATGTTTAGTACCTTTTCCGGCCTTTAAATTGTTTTGTTGCAATTTTTCTTTCAAACGTGCAAATTCTTTGACAAGTTTAGGATTTTTTCTAATTTTCATTGAAATTTTTTTTAGTTTGTTATGGTTACCAATTTGTGATTCAACCTGATACGTTTTCACGCCATTTTCATCCGCTGACGCAGCGCACATTTGTTTCATCCGAGAAGATTGAATATTTCTATGATCATATTTCCCATTACACCAACCTATTGGGTTTATATGAGGTAAGTTTAAGCTTCCAAAACTTTCACTTTGTTGCAAGCTGATCATATAAATAATGAAAGCTAAGGTTGCCCAGTCATACGAATCACCACCTCTTAGTTGTAAAATCGCTTTTTCCATGGTTATTGAACCACTGCTAAGTTGTAAAGCAAGACTATCAAATTGTTTAATTTGTTCACTTGTAAGTCGAATCTTATCAACTTTTGATGCAGGAATAGCAGCAATTTGAGGATAATTCCTAGTAGTAAAAATTTTACTTTCCTCCGTATTAGCTAATTTATAAATATTTGAAGATGGCATAGGCAACATTACTGCTGCACATGGAATTAATGGCTGACAAATCGCGAACACAAATACAAATGCTTGGCATAATTGTTTTGCTTTACGCTTTGAATTGGAAGGCAATTTATTTATCAGTCCGGCAACAAATTCTCTATTTCTTTCAACTTCTTGATCTATTTCAACCAGTTCAATTTCACTTAACTTTCTTGAATATGAATAATACAACATTGAAGTCATGATAATGGTATTTTTAATTACAATAAATATTAGAATTAATTAGAAACTTATTTTAGTAAATTTTTTGAAATTAGTCAAGGGTTAACTAGAAAATTTCAAAAGTTTTGTTGAGGGACAAACAAATGGTACTCCATACCAAGGTTTCTAACAAGTGAAAAAAATAATTTATCTAATTTTGAAAATTAAATAAATTATTTTTTTCTAGATCTCAATTAACCAAATTTACCACTAGTTGAAGCAATAAGAAATGATGCGTATGTTAAAATATAACCTACGGAGAAGTGCACTAAACCGACTAAACGAGCTTGTACAATTGAAAGAGCAACTGGCTTATCACGCCAACGAATTAAGTTTGCTAACGGAGTACGTTCATGTGCCCAAACTAAAGTCTCGATTAATTCTTGCCAATAACCACGCCATGAAATTAAGAACATGAAACCTGTAGCCCAAATTAAATGAGCAAATAAGAATGTCCATGCCCAAACAGATAAGTTATTCATACCAAATGGGTTATAACCATTAATTAATGGTGATGAGTTTAACCATAAGTAATCACGTAACCAACCCATGATATAATTTGATGATTCATCAAATTGACCAGGGTTACCACCCCAAATTGTCATATGTTTCCAATGCCAATAGAATGTTACCCAACCAATTGTATTTAACATCCAAAACATTGCTAAGTAGAATGCATCCCAAGCTGAGATATCACATGTACCACCACGACCTGGACCATCACATGGGAAGCTGTATCCAAAATCTTTTTTATCTGGCATTAATTTTGAACCACGTGCATCTAAAGCACCTTTTACAAGAATTAATGTAGTAACATGTAAACCTAGAGCAATAGCATGATGAACTAAGAAATCACCTGGACCAATTTTTAAGAATAAATCGTTTTTGTTATCATTAATAGCTTCTAACCAACCTGGTAACCAAACTTGATTACCTGCTACTGTTGCCGGACTAGTTGAAGATGATAATAATACATTAAATTCATAAACAGCTCGACCCGATGCAGCTTGAATATATTCCGCAAATAATGGTTCGAATAAAATTTGTTTTTCTGGTTGTCCAAAAGCAACTACCGTATCATTATGAATATATAATCCTAATGTATGGAAGCCTAAGAATAATGAAACCCAACTTAAGTGAGAAATAATAGCTTCTTTATGTTCTAACATTCGTGCTAAAACATTATTCTTATTTAATTCTGGATCATAATCACGAACAAAGAAAATCGCACCGTGTGCAAATGCACCAACCATTAAGAATCCAGCAATATATTGATGGTGTGTATATAATGCTGCTTCTGTTGTGAAAGATTTCGATAAGAAAGCATAAGGTGTAAGCGCATACATGTGTTGAGCAGTTAAAGATGTAGCAACGCCTAAAGATGCTAATGCTAATCCTAATTGCATGTGTAAAGAATTTGTAATTGTTTCAAATAACCCAACATGACCAGCGCCTAAACGACCTCCAGGAGGACGATGTGCGTCTAGAATTTCTTTCATATTGTGACCAATACCAAAGTTAGTACGGTACATGTGACCAGCTACAATGAAAACAACTGCAATAGCTAATTGATGATGAGCAATATCAGTTAACCATAAAGCTTGTGTTTGTGGGTGGAAGCCACCTAAGAAAGTTAAAATAGCTGTACCAGCTCCTTCCGCTGTACCATAAACGTGAGTTGCACTATCTGGATTTGCTGCATAAGCTGCCCAATTACCAGTATAGAATGGAGTTAAACCCTCTGGATGCGGTGGAGTTGTTAAAAAATTATCCCAACCAACATGAACACCACGTGATACTGGAATAGCTACGTGAACAATATGTCCAGTCCATGCTAACGAACTAACACCTAATAAACCTGATAAATGATGGTTTAAACGTGATTCGTTATTTTTAAACCATGCTAAACTTGGACGGAATTTTGGTTGTAAATGTAACCATCCTGCAAATAATAATGCTGATGATAATAGTAATAAACCAATCGAACCTAGATATAATTCTTGGTTTGTTCTAAACCCAATCGTATACCACCAGTGATATACACCTGAGAAGGCAAGATTTACTGGATATGTATTACCTTTACTAAATGCTTTAATTGCTGATTCACCAAAATGTGGATCCCAAATTGAATGCGCAATTGGTTTTACTTTTAATGGGTTAATAACCCATTTTTCAAAGTTTCCTTGCCAAGCAACATGAAATAAGTTTCCTGCTGTCCATAAGAAAATAACAGCTAAATGACCGAAGTGTGAAGCAAAAATCTTTTGGTATAAATTTTCTTCAGTCATACCGTCATGTGCCTCTAAATCATGGGCAGTAGCGATACCATACCAAATTCTTCGAGTTGCTGGATCTTGTGCAAGGGCTTGGCTAAACTTTGGAAATTTAGTTGCCATAATTGTTAGATGCCTTTTTGTATAAATTTTAGTTGTGAATAATAATATTAAATCTTTCAATAGAAAAATAAATTTTATTTTTAGCTAATTGAAAGTGCACGTGCTAGGAAGAATGACCATGTAGTTCCAATACCACCTAATAAATAGTGTGCTAAACCAACTGCACGACCTTGAGTAATACTTAATGCACGTGGTTGAATTGCTGGACCGAAGTTTAATTTATTATGTGCCCAAACAATTGACTCAATTAATTCTTGCCAATAACCTCGACCACTGAATAAGAACATTAAACTAAATGCCCAAATAAAGTGTGCACCTAAGAAAATTAAACCATATGCTGATAATGCTGAACCATATGATTGGATTACTTGTGAAGCTTGTGACCATAAGAAATCACGTAACCAACCATTAATCGTAATGGCACCTTTCGCAAAATTTCCACCAGTAATATGTGAAATACTACCATCCGGTGAAATTGTACCCCAAACATCTGATTGCATTTTCCAACTAAAATGGAAAATTACTACAGAAAGTGAATTATACATCCAGAATAAGCCTAAAAAAACATGATCCCAACTTGAACTTTGACATGTACCACCACGGCCTGGACCATCACATGGGAATCGGAAACCTAAATTCGCTTTATCTGGAATTAATTTTGAACTACGAGCATATAATACACCCTTTAATAAAATTAATACAGTAACATGAATTGTAAAGGCATGAATATGATGAACCATGAAATCTGCAGTACCTAATTGAATAGGCATCATTGCAATTTTACCACCCACTTCTACAACTTCTCCACCAAATGCATAACTTGTTGTTGCTAAAGCATTTGGAGCAGTAGTTCCAGGCGCTAATAAATGGATATTTTGAATCCATTGTGCAAAAATTGGTTGTAACTGAATCGCTTTATCTGAGAACATATCTTGTGGACGACCCAATGCACGCATTGTGTCATTATGAATATAGAATCCAAAAGCATGCATTCCTAAGAAAATACAAACCCAATTTAAATGAGAGATGATTGAATCACGATGACGTAATACACGATCTAACAAGTTATTATAATTATTAGCTGGAGTATAATCACGAACCATAAAAATTGCAGCATGAGCAGCACCACCTACTACACAGAATCCACCAATCCACATATGATGTGTGAATAAAGAAAGTTGTGTTGCGTAATCAGTTGCAATATATGGGTATGGAGGCATTGCATACATATGATGAGCTACAATAATACTTAATGATCCCAGCATAGCTAAGTTAATAGCTAATTGTGCATGCCAAGATGTTGTTAAGATTTCATATAATCCCTTGTGACCTTCACCAGTGAATGGACCTTTATGAGCTTCTAAAATTTCTTTCATACTGTGTCCAATACCCCAGTTAGTGCGATACATGTGACCTGCAAAAATAAATAATACAGCTAAAGCTAAATGGTGATGAGCGATATCACTTAACCATAAACCACCAGTAACTGGATTTAACCCACCTTTAAATGTTAAAAAGTCTGAATATTCACCCCATTGACCACTAAAAAATGGTGCTAAGCCTTTTGAAAAACTTGGGTATAATTGACTCATTAACTCACGATTAATTAAAAATTCGTGTGGTAATGGAATTTCTTGAGGTGCAACACCTGCATCTAATAACTTATTAATTGGTAAAGCAATATGAATTTGATGACCAGACCATGATAAACAACCTAATCCTAATAAACCAGCTAAGTGATGGTTCATCATTGATTCTGCATTTTGGAACCATTCTAATTTTGGTGCAGCTTTATGATAGTGGAACCATCCAGCAAATAACATAATTGCTGACATTGCTAATCCACCAATTGCAATCCAGTATAATTCTACTTCACTAGTAATACCTTCTGCACGCCACATTTGGAACCAACCAGATGTTGTTTGTACACCTTGGAAATTACCACCAACATCCGCATTTAAAATTTCTTGACCAACGATTGGCCAAACAACTTGAGAACTTTGTTTGATATGAACTGGGTCAGTTAACCAAGCTGAATAATTAGAAAAGTATGCGCCATGAAAATGCATACCACTAATCCATAAGAATATTACCGCTAATTGTCCAAAATGAGCACTGAAAATTTTACGAGAAACTTCTTCTAAAGAACTAGTTTGACTATCAAAATCATGAGCGTCTGCATGTAAGTTCCAAATCCAAGTAGTTGTTTTGGGACCTTTAGCTAAAGTTCTAGAGAAATGACCCGGTTGGGCCCATTTCGCAAAACTAGTTTCGACTGCGTCTTTTTCAACAAAAATTTGCACATTTTTTGCACGACGATCAGTTGAGCTTATTGCCATTAATTTTCTCCTTAGTTGGGAGACGAAAATTTATGAAACTCTCATACAATAATAAAGAATAGAAGTTTTTTCCACCTGTTAATTATGAGTTTTCAAATTTCTATTATACATTTTTTATAAATATTTTACTTTACTTTTTTAATTTTTTCAAATTAGAATAAAAAATAGAAAAAATTTGAACAAATTATCTTATTTGAATAAGATAATTTGTTAATGCAATAAAGATTCAAATAATTAGAAATATAATCCTAACATATCTGGGAAGAAACGATTAATTTCAATGATCATACCAGCTGTAAAAGTTAATAACAATGTCAGTAGAACTGGTGCCGTTGATAAATATTTTTGAAGATTTTCCATAAAAGGTTAATTAAAACAGTTAATAGATTATTAATTAAAAAGCCTATGTATTAACGTGGCGAAACTGTTACTTCATCCTTTGAAGCAATTAAATCACCACTAATTAACTCTTGCCAAGCAGAAATTGGCCAAATATAACCAGTTGTCATAATTTTTAATGCTAATGGTACATTAATAATAATTTCACTTTCAGCCGGATTTTTATTAGTGCTTACAGCACGAATATATTTTCGACCAACCCAGCCAATCCAACCAGAAATATAGATAAAGCCAAACCCTGGAAAAATAAATTCAGCCGCATGACTCCAACGTCCATCTGCAACTAAATGTGGTAAACCATCCGTTCCACATAATAATTCTGAACGACTATATTTATCAAATCTTGCTTGTGTTCTATCAATTTGTTGTTTTAAAGCTAAAGCAGGAGGTGAATCAGCTTCATATTGACTCATTCTTTGTTGAAGTTTTTTTACACTAGCATTTAACCGCTTAGTAAAGGCAGGTGATTGGCTACATTTTGTTAACCCACCAATATCGGCAAATGCTTGGTTAGGTGCAAAAGTTAGTAAGGTTAAAAAAAGCAAAGTTATTAAATTAAAACGTTTCATTGTCAATTAAAATTTAAAATTAATAATTTGGTAAAAAATTTTTTAAAAGTTTTTATTACTCATCTAAGATTATAATTTTAAATAAGAAATTTTAATTAAAATCGAGTAAATAAATTTCGTTTTTAGAAAATTAGAAAATTAGAAAATTTTCTAAAAACTACTAAAATTATAAATTATTCGAAGTCTTTACGATTTGGATTTCGTGAAGGATCACTTGAAAGAAGCCCAAAAATAAATAAAGAAACAAAAAAGATAACCGTTGTGTAAACTAAAATTTTTAAAGTTAACATTAAATTTTTCTTGAAAATTATTTTTAATAATATTAATTATACTAAAATAAAATGATTCTGAATCATTTTATTAATAAAAAATTATCTAGGAAAGTTTATTAATTGAACGATTCTAATTTAATAAAAAAGGATAAACCTTTAATACGCTAATTGTAACTTTTTTAAAAGGTTTATTATTTTTATTTGAACTCTCATTCTCCCGGAATGAGATATAACCTTCAATTAAAATATAATCATTAACTTGATAGTAATTAAGAACTGAATTCGCTAAATTACCCCAAAAAACTAACTCTACAATTCGAATTTTACGAACTTGAGGGAATTGAACTCTAAATTTAATAACAAGTGTATTGGAATTTATAAATTTTTGTTTAGGAGTTTCTAGTATTTTCACTATTGCCCCAATACGATTCATACTACTCATTGATTGTTTAAATAATTAAATTTTTCTGTTTTTGAACATCCTCAAAATTTATATCACGTAAACGTTTTAACAATCGAATAAAATATTCTAAAAAATAATCATCTAATTGAATGATTTCAGAAGGATCCATTTTGAACATTTTATAAAGTTCAAAAGTTGATTTTGAAAAATTATTTTCAATATTTAAAATTTCCACAAAAGCTAAACGATCACTAATATTTTGACCCCATTCAAAAAATCCAAAGAAATTGCTGACTACTTTTAAAAGAAATAATGGTATCTTTTGAACTTTTGCTTGTTGACCAGCTAATTGTTCACATAGATTAATAATTTCTGAAGAAACCCAACCTTTTGAACCACTTAAGAAAAATGTTTGATTAACAGTTTTAGGAATTTGTAATGAACGTAAACAAAATTTAGCAATATCTTGCGTATCCATATAAGAAATATATGTATTTTCATTTGTAACCCAAATTGGTAAATTTTCTAAAATTGGGATTGCATATTGTTCAATTAAACCTTGATAAAAACCTGTTAATCGAAAAATTGTATATGGAATCTTTGATTGTTTTAATTTTGTTTCAACACCACTTTTTAATTTCATTAAAGGAATGTTATTAAACTGTTCAGCATTTTGTGCTGAGAAAAAAATAAAGCGTTTAATTTTTGCAGCTTTTGCAGCTTCAATTAAATATAACTTACCATCCCAATCTACTTTCTTTAATGAATCTAACTCGTCAGGTCGACTAGTTGAAGCATCAATAATTGCTGTAATACCTTTTAAACAAGGTGGAATAGTTTCTGGTCGTGTTAAGTCACCATAGACTAATTCTACACCCCATTCTTTTAAGAAACTTGCCTTTCTAAAATTCCGAACCAAACAACGAACTTTATAACCTTTTGTTAGGGCTTGCAAAACAATTTGCCGCCCTAATGTGCCAGTTCCTCCAAGAATCAGTAAACTCATAATATATCGATATTCGTATAAAAATTTTTAAGCGTTAAATACTGTACTTTGTAAAATATCTTGTGCTTCAAGATTAACTAATTCTTTTTTCGTTAATACTTGTCCGCGACTTTCAAAAATTCGATTAGCTTGACGCATTCGTGCTCGATCTAAAGCATTTTTAATGCTTCTTGCATTTGCAAATAATGGTTTTTGTTTACGTTTATCAATATATTGTGTAAAAGCTATCTCCGCATTCGGAGTTAACTGGTATTGTTGATCTTCTAACATTAATTTTGCAATTTTTACTAGTTCATCAGTTGAGTAATCAGGGAAATCGATATGGTTTGCAATACGTGATGATAAACCAGGGTTTGATTCATAGAACTTATCCATTGGTAATTTATAACCAGCTAAAATAACTACTAATTCATCACGTTGATTTTCCATGACTTGTAATAAAATTTCAATTGCTTCTGAACCATAATCACGTTCATTATCTGGTTTATATAAGTAGTATGCTTCATCAATGAATAAAACACCACCCATTGCTTTTTTTAAGACTTCCTTTGTTTTTGGAGCTGTATGTCCAATGTATTGACCTACTAAATCATCTCTGGTTACTGTTAAAAGATGTCCTTTTTTAATATATCCTAATTGATATAAGATATCTGCCATTTTTAATCCAACTGTTGTTTTACCAGTTCCTGGACTCCCCGTGAAAGACATATGTAAACCAGGACTACCTGATGTAATACCTAAACTTTTTCTTATTTTATCAATTAATAATAAGGCAGCAATTTCACGGATTCTAGATTTTACGGGTACTAAGCCTACTAATTCTTCATCTAATAAGTTTAAAATTTTTGCTATTTCAGTTTTTTGATATTCTTCTTGCAAATTTATCGGAGTCATATTCATTATACTTAGCTTATTTTTTTTTTTATAACATTATACGTACATAACAATAATTTTGAATATTAAATCAGTTATAATTTAACTGATTCAATATTTTGAGTCTAATTTTAGTTTTAACCGACTGTAAATGTTGGAATACTTGATAAACAAATAAACGCAAATCCAGCGCTACCACATGCTCCAACAAAGAATCCACCTTTAAATTGGTCCCAAGCTTTTTTAGTTTGTAAATCATTATCATTTGCTGAGTCTGATTTTTCTTGTCCAAAAGAAGCTACACCGTAAATTGTTAAACCTATTGTTAAGATTACGATTAGACCAATTGTTGATAAGAATCCAGCAAGTAAACCAATTTCTGAATCACGTAATGGACCTAATTTAACGAATGGACCCATTAAAAAATAACCATGAGCTAAGCCAATTTCTAACCCACGTAATAAAGGTGTTAAACCAAATCTATAAGCAGGTAAATTTTGAAGAATTGCTCGTGTAACTGCAGATGATGTTATTGGCGTTGCTAAATGACCCACAAACGGATCATCATTATAAGGTTTGATAAAGTTAGCCATAAAATTAATTTGAAATATAATTAAATTAATAATAAAATTTTTTGATTAAATAAATATAAGGTAGTTAAAATTTAATGAAAAATTTTACCAACCAAAATTTTTATATAGATTACTATATAATATATATTAATATACAGAAAAATTTTTATAAACTTCATTTTGATAAAATAAGAAAGATTTTATGACAGTTGTTATTGATTACTTTTTAATCGTAGGATTTTGCTTTGCACTTACATCTGGTTTGTTTATCGGATTAAAATCAATTAAATTAATTTAATTCTTACTAGATTCTGCATAATGCAAAATGAAATTCGTCAAGATAAAATTATTGGATCAAGACGGTTTAGCAATTATTTTTGGTCATTCTTTTTATTTGTAGGAGGTTTAGGTTTTTTATTAGCTGGTTTATCTAGTTATTTTAAAATTAATTTATTACCTTTTACAGATACTACCGAATTAGCTTTTATACCTCAAGGTGTAGTTATGATGTTCTATGGAACATTAAGTTTAGGGTTTAGTATTTATATAATTGTAACTATTATATTAGATATTGGAAGCGGTTATAATGAGTATAATAGACTTGAAAACCTTGTTAAAATAGTTCGGAAAGGATTCCCAGGAAAAAACCGTGAAATTCTTTTAACATATCCATTCTCAAATGTTCGCGCAATTGGAATAAAAATTACAGAAGGATTAAATCCAACTCGAAGTATTTATTTATGTTTAAAAGATGAACGAAATATCCCTTTGACACCAGTTCAAGAACCGACTGCTATTTCAAATTTAGAAGAGGAAGCAGCTGACTTAGCAAAATTTTTAGATTTAACATTAGAAAATTTATAAGATTTTATTGCTTTTAAACCCGCATAATTTTATAATAAGATTATGCGGGCATAGTTTAGTGGTAAAACCTTAGCCTTCCAAGCTAATGATGGGGGTTCGATTCCCCCTGCCCGCTTTTAGAATTTGCTTCTATTATATATTAGACTGAGTAACAATCATTTTTTATAGGAGAATAAATCGATATGTCTGGTGGATCTACGGGTGAACGTCCGTTTTCGGATATTATTACTAGTGTACGTTATTGGATTATTCATAGTATTACAATTCCATCACTTTTTGTATCAGGATGGCTATTTGTTAGTACTGGATTAGCATATGATGTTTTCGGAACTCCACGTCCAAACGAATATTTTACACAAGATCGTCAACAAATTCCATTAGTAAACGATCGATTCAGTGCAAAACAAGAATTAGAAGATTTAACTAAAGGTTTATAATTGAGGTAAAAAAATGGCAAAAAATATTAATCAACCTGTAGCTTATCCAATTTTCACATTCCGTTGGTTAGCAGTACATGGATTAGCAGTTCCAACTGTATTCTTTTTAGGCGGAATTACAGCAATGCAATTCATTCAACGATAAATTCATATAACTAATATATACACGAGGTAATTTTTATTATGACAGGTCCAAATCCAAATAAACAAGCAGTAGAATTAAATAGAACTTCTCTTTATTGGGGACTTTTATTAATTTTCGTTTTAGCAGTTCTATTCTCAAGTTATTTCTTTAATTAATATTAATCTAATAGGAGCTTTTTTTATGGCAAATACTGGAAGAATTCCTTTATGGCTTGTAGGTTTAGTAGGTGGCTTAGCAGCTCTTACTATGCTTTCTTTATTTTTTTATGGTGCATACTCAGGTTTAGGATCATCGCTATAATATTCGAATATACTAATTGTTATTTTAATCTAATAGTTTTCGTAAGCTATTAGATTAAAAATTAAGATTTAACATTATCTTTTCTTTTTTTTTCTAAAGAATTTCTTGAATACTTTGGTAAAGAAACTTCCAATAAAATTCCATTGATTTTTTGTTCCTCGACCAAACCAACCATACCATAATTTAGGGATAAGTTTCTTTTTTTCTTCTGGAGTTTGCCATGCTGTTTGACCACCACTATAAATACTATTTGCAGGTCTTGGACCTACGTGAAGTTCTGTATTTTCAACAAAAAATGGGAAATAAAAATATTGACCCCAAACAGCATGGAATAATGCAAAAATGACAAACCCAAGATGTGCTAATACGATCGTACAAATACACGCATTTAAAAGTTGCATTTGCATATCTATATCTAATGTTGAAGTTATTAAACCTCCCGTATTTACTGCTAAAGCTTTCTTTTGTGGAAGGAGAATATAGGTTTGAAAATAATGCGCACGGTAAATAAAATAAATAATAAAGGATTCTACCATTCCCATAATCAGTAAAAGAGTCCAATGCCATCGAATTAAGTAAGGACAATATCTTTTTCCTATCCGAGTAATTAGTGCATAAGCTGCTATACCAGAAAGCTGATTCCAAAATTTAGTGCACATATTATACATTTTAGGTATTACACCATTATAAATTTTGTAATAAACTGGAATAACACTTGATTTAATTGGTTCTGGTAAATTTGAAATTATCATTGAAATTGGATCAATATAAAAACGTTGCCCACTTTCAGGGTCTATGTGCACAATACCTTTTGTAAAACCGTTATATATAACTTGCCCTGGATTATACCAATGAGTAAGATCTCCCATTTTTAAATCGGTAAGATACATTTGCCTATGAAGTGACCGTAACTGAACCGCATCTCTTCCTAATTTATTTAGGTAAGGAAGTTTTAATAATACATTACGATACATAGAAATTAGATCAATTAAATGTCGATACCATAAGTATCCGGCACATAGCCCAATGCATGTAATAAAAAATGAAGTTTTTAAATTGTATCTGATTGCAAGAATTACAAACCGAATGAAAAGTATAAAAAATAAGATATTTTCAATATCGGCTAACGTCAGACCATCTTGAACTTTATTCCATAAACCTTCAACAATTAATTGAAAAGTTGTTAAAGAGATATCAGTTGATTTTTGAGGAATATCATAACCATAAATATAATCTAATGGATTTGGAGTATCGGCCATTCCAAACCATTTTAAAACGGTTTCTTCATCAATTTTAATTAGAAGAAGTAAAAGTTTGAAGAGATATAACATAAATTATTTCTATTAATAAATTTCTTAAGAATCTTTGAAAAAATTAAACGTTCTAGTCTTGCAACCGTTAAACTTACTTGATTTTTAGGAAGAAAGCAAGGCTTCTATCAAAAACTTTTGTTTCAAATTAATTAATAGTTAGATTACTAAATAATTACAAGCAATACAAAATTCTAGTTAAGAAGAATAAGTTTCAAAACGTTTTAAGTTAGAAAAAAATAAATGATTGAAAGAGGTTTTGGCGCTTTATATTCAACTAGTTTTTTTTTGTTTTTAAAGATCTATTCGAAGTGATCCAGGAAATAACAAATTGGTAGATAGTCGATATTATCTACTGAAACTTCAATAGAGCATTTTTGAAGGATTCGATTATTATTATTTATATATTTTAAAAAGGGGTACGCAACAATTTATCGTTAATAAGATATATTTTACACCTATTGCTTATTATCATAATATTATTATTCTGATTACCCCCAAGGGAATTCGAATCCCTGTCTGCTCCGTGAAAGGGAGCTGTCCTAGGCCTCTAGACGATGGGGGCATAATGTAAGATAACATCTAATTTGTTCTCTATAAATTAATTTGAAGCGGGCAACGCGATTCGAACGCGCGACATCAACCTTGGCAAGGTTACGCTCTACCACTGAGCTATGCCCGCTAACAAAAATCATCTTATCACAAATATAATAATATAAAAAATAATTAACTTTGTCAATAGTTTTAAATAATTTAGAAATTATAGGTAAAACTATAATTTCTAAATTGATGATGCAATACCATCTAATGCAGCAATTACAAGTACTAAAACTACCCAAGCTTGGAAACCTTTTGTAACATTACCTTTTGAACTTTCCCACTCACCTGGTGTAGCTAATGCTACTGGTACTGTCACAACTAAACCTAATGAAATTAAAACTAATAAAGCTGTTAAAGCAGTTATCATAAGTATTTTGAAAAAATTTTTATATTGATGATCGAAATAAAATATATATACTATTAAAGATTACCTTTTTTTAAAGCTAATAAAATAATTACTGCTGGACCTGCTAACATAATAACACCTGTAGCGATCAGTTGTCCTAAAACTTGCCAATTAATCATTTTTGTAAATCCTTATTTATCAATTTTTAATAAAATAACCAATAATGTTAATAGTAATTTTAATTTAAAATTAACAAAGTAAAATATTATTTTAATTAAAGAAAATTAAGAGATAAAGTATTTTTATCAATTAGAATTGATTTAAATTATTTTTTGTTTGGCTACACTTAGAATTATTAACTTGCTAGAAAAAAGTCAAATTTAAATCAAGTCTGAATCTGATCCAATTGTTAAACTTAGAAAGACGTGATCACATTTCATAAAACATATTTTTTTGTAATTCGACTTAGTCTGTTCAAAGAGCAAGTTTAACTTGTTAATTGCCAAGTTTCTATGCCCAATTCTGTTATTAGAATCAAACTTAAAAGTGCTGATCAAAATATTCAACTATTTATGATTCTATATTTTCTATGAAATAGAAAATATTTTAAAAAGTTTTTTCAGGATATACGCTGTGAGATTTTAATCCGATCAATTTAATAAAAGTAAATGTTATACAACCAACAATACTTTTATTCTTCTTGCAGTTTTAATAGCGAGATTTGGGCACAATTTTTTAATTCTTTCTCGTCAGACATAGTAAAATCAGGATTTAGACTAAAACTATCACAAGAACCATAAATGCGTGCAAGTAATCTACCTAGTTCACGTCGACGAGTTTTGCCTAAAAAATTTGCCAAATCTAAAGATTCATCTCTTTCCATTTGACCCAGTTTTTGATTTATTCCTTAATAGATAGCCATGAAAGAATACGAAAAGTCATCTGCAGTAATTTGATCAGCCAGAAAATCTTTTGCTAATTTGATATATTCATGTTTTTCTGAATAATGGAAATTTTCTTCAATTGTCACCAAAAAATCGGAAAGCACTTTAAATGCTTCAGGATTTTCTTTTTGCAAAAATTTCTTGTTTTTTTTTAACTCATTTGAGTCTGCTAAAATTTTGAAAAAATTGTATTTCATAGGTTTAAGTTAATAATTAATCGATCGCATTGAACTCACGTAATGTCTCCAATTGTTCAAGACTAACAGGCTGAGCTTTAATAATTTGACCTGCAGATTCACCTTCAGTAGCTATAACAACAAATGATCCATGTTCTCCATAGTTCGGGTTATAATAACCTTGACCTTGAATACTACGTATTTTAACATTTGGAAAAACTTCACTGATTGGATCTTCAAGAATTTCCTCCACAGTGTCACCGAATTTGCCTTTATTAACTTTGTTAATTCGCGTCCGAGTTTGCGGATGTTTTGTGGGCTTTTGATTCGGTAGAAGCGGTAAAGCGTCATCAACAAAGTTAACGGATAAACAATTTAAAAATATACAAGATAGAGGAGCGCTCTGATGAATAACTTCAAAGAAAATTGTGCCTTCTTATTAGAAGATTTCCACTATTGGGAGAATCGAGAGTTATACGTAGAGTTAATGGAAAGATTTATAAATGGTACAATAGATGGTAGAGAATTCGATAAAGAATTCTGTCGAATGTGGGCAGCAGATCGTGATAAAGTGGACCTTTGGGAAGAATTACTCTACATAATAGATAATCTCAAATTAATTCAATTCGAAGACTTTGGATCTTTAATATCGGATTTATTCACTGATTGTGATGTGTTTGAACCTGATCCAATGTTAAGAGAGGATTATGAAATATCGGAAGACCAATTGAGAGACTGTGCAGAAAAAACTTTGTTAGAAATGAAAGATCGTTATCCTTAAGGTTTAAGGTTTTAACAAATTCAAAATTACAATTAGAACTCTGAAACTAATTGTAATTTTGGTATGTAGCTAAATTGCTATGAAAGGCTCTTAAATCGAAGAATATAGCCCTCTGAGAAGATATTTCATCATCACTCTTCTTAATTTTTTATCTTTGATTTTCTGCGCTCAAACCTGCCCATTTTGAAATGAATTTTAGATGAGGATACACCATATCATAAAAATTTTAAATTTAGATTTAGATCAGAATAAATTAAATATTAAACAGCTAACTAAAAGAGTTGATTCTTTAATATTTTATGAAAAATTAGGTTACTAAAACAAATGAAAAAAGTGTATAATAACAGTTGTAAAGTAAAATATTGTATACTGTTCAAAAATTAATTTAAAATAAAATTAATGACATTAGACCTTGCATTGGAAAAAGTGACACTTTTTTAAATTATGTTTTCTAATTTAATTAACTAACTTATCTTGGAGAAAAATGTTTCAAAAATTCAAAAGTTTCTTTAATAAACGTAAAGATAAAAAAAAAGGATCTTTCGGTAAGAAACGAAAAATGCTTGTATCCATCGGATTAGCTTGGGGTTTAATATTTGGCGGCCCACGATTAGTTCCTTCTCGATCATCAAGTCTAAATCATAATAGTCACGTTGGTCATGAAATAGTATTCTCAAACCAAGAGTTTAACTCATTGGGTGAGAATGATCGACAAGCAATTTTGGCTAAAGCTAAGGGTGATAATCCAATCACTCCATCACCTCCCACTAACAGTGGGCCGACTGGTTTCCCTACACCAAGAGGTCAACCTATAAGGCCTGCAAAGATCACAAACCATCATGTTTACCGTGGGCAACCTAAAGTAGTTGACCAAGGAGTGAATGGAGCAGGGAATCCGGCTGGGGCAGGCGGTGGAAATGCTGAATTTGATGATAATAACCCGTCATCAAAAAAGGAACAATCAGAAAAATCAATACCTTTTGATTATCGTTCAAATGATGCAAAAAAAAAGCAATCAGCTGAACAATGTGAATTAGACGAAAACGTAAAAAACGGAAAAATAGAAATTGTTTATAGAATAAAAGAAAATCCTGCTCTAGTTCGGGAATCTGAAAGAATGGGTAAAGACCAAGCAGCTCAAAAAGATGTAAATAATTTAATTGAGCAGTTATCTTTAAGAAATGACAATCCTGGGATCGGCAACCGACGGGTAAAAGGTTTCAAAAATGTTTCAGAAGCTCGCGGAAGAAATGGAGGGCGTGTTTATTTTCGAGAAAAAAATGGAAAAATCGAAATTCTAGCAAAATCTAATAAAGATAACCAAAACAAAGTTATAGACATTTTACAAAAATTGGGTTACTAATATAACAAATCTTAGCTAAGGAGTGATTTATATGTTAATTAAAAGCATTAGTTTTCCAACTTATTTAGAAGATATTACGGACATTGAAAGTAGTAATATCGATGTTTTTGTCGAATTAGAAGATGATTATATTTATACTGTGGTTGTAGCAACAGCGAAAAATATAGAATCTTTAATGGATAAGGAGAAAATGAACTACTTTGAACCAGGTTGTCCATTTATCATTGTTAAAAAATTAACTAAAGAGAGTATTACTGAAGCTATCGAAGCATATGCATCAGACGATGCATATTGGTTAAAACTATACCATTTCGCAGGAAAAGTTGATACAGCTGTCTTT
>Ga0307489_10000386_pt1 | contig 26175 bp, 21 predicted proteins | sample SB12metaG_FD_202247 | JGI IMG/M metagenome (GOLD analysis project Ga0307489, IMG submission 202247) | Sea-ice brine microbial communities from Beaufort Sea near Barrow, Alaska, United States - SB 1.2 | ecosystem: Environmental > Aquatic > Marine > Coastal | place: USA: Alaska | collected... | reverse complement strand
GTGCCCTCACCATCACCCCCCCCCCCCCGGAGTGCCCGACGGCATGGATCCATCCACGAGCACCGCCGCGGAGCAGGCGGCGCGCGACGAGGAGCTGCGCGAGGAGTGCGCCAAGGCGTTCGAACACTTCAAGAAAGGGAACCTGAAGCGGGAAACTGAGCTCCTCCATAAGCTCCTCGCGCGGCACCCCGCGCACCCGGTGCTGCACTTCGCGCACGTGCGGCTGTCGCACTTGCGGGCGCTGGAGCAGCGACAATCGGCAGGCGTCGTGCACCAGTTCAGGGAGTGTTGCGAAGGCGTGGTCGCGGCGGCCAAGGCCTGCCCGAACTCCCTGCTCGTCCGCCTCTTCGTCACCCAGGTGTTCTACGACTTCCCCATACCCAACGACCAGGTCGACGAAGACCTCGACTTCTTACGCAAGCTCGCCGCCGCCGCCGCCAAGATGCCCCTCGCCGCCGCCGATCTCGAGTACGCCAAGGCCATCGCGACGTTCGATGAGGATGTGTACACGCTCGCGCTCCTCCAAGACGTGCCATACTGTAGGTGTGGTCAGGGCTTTTTGTATGGCGACAGGACGTGTACCGGTACACATCTTCGATTTTCATCTGATCGCGCTGAAACCACATCGGGTTGACAAGTGAACCGTCCGATGTATACGTCCACACGCGACGACTCGAGTGTCAAGGGGTTTAAATTCAGTGTCGGGGTGGCATGTCACCCCTGAGATCCTCGAAATCGAGGGTCTATCTACTAAAGGATCGCGACCCGGTCGGACTCTGGGCGAGTCGGTCGGTGGGATTTCCTGATTGGTCGAACGGGATTCGATACCATATCTTCGTTACCAGACCGACACTGAGTTGTACGAGGCAGGGTCAGCCTAAAGAATGCTACCTTACATGCGGTCAAATGCCCGCGCCGTTGATAGGAGTCTCGCTTTGAAAATACGATATTCGGTTTCAGACGGTCCGCGCGATCAATGTGCGCGGCTGTCCGTTCCGCGCGTCGGCCAGATCTCGCGGCAATTTCACCGAACATCCTCAATATCGTCAAAACACGCGACGGACAGCCGTTCACCGTGAGGTACGCCCTTCAAAACACCCCCCCCGCGCGCTCGCCACGTCCGTAGCGCGCGCGATGGCGCGGGCAATTCGCGTTCAAGATGCGCTTTCGCGTCGCGAATTCTTGGATCAACCGATCTTGGGTCAACTGCGATCAAGTGTCATTTTGGTTTCAAAAAACAAAACAGACCACCTTTCAAATACATCATATCGCGCTGAGCGCTAATGCACTTGCTAGGCTGACCCTGCCTCGTAAGAAGAGCATCTCCAGCAAACGGCTGAACTTTACCGACGATTCACCAAAAGCGCGGACAGGGTGCGCCCCTCATCAGGCGCAGATCTCTGACCGCGCTTAAACCCAGTCTCCGCGTCACGCGTGACGCTGAAGGCCCTCGTGTGATTGCTCGAGGAAGAGATCTACTTGGATTTGATTGGCTGGATGGTCTTGCAGTTTCGCGCCAATTCTGAACGTAAACGTGCATGGCCCCTGATTGGTCAATGGACAGTCGATCATTCTCCCGCGCCCATCATTGGTCGAGAGGCTGATTTCGGGGGGTTCAGGGGGTAGTCACACCGGAGACTGGGTTCAAGGTCACCTCTTGGACCTGCAAAGTGTGTCTCGACCAATCAGCGCGCGGCGCGGTGACCCGGGTCACCTGGCTTCTACTAGTACATGACTCAGGCCCCTGTGTCGTAAAAAACAAACCATACGGCAGTTCAAATGACCTGCTTTGTATGGCGCAAGGACAGAGATATGGTACCGACAGCGTCATTTGGTCACATCGCCGACCGGATTCGGCCGCGTGAAAGTAGTTTCCACACTTGGGACCGGCCGACCAAAACGCCATTTTCTTACGACACAGGGGCTTGAGTCCCGTAGTTTGGGGTTTAAATCCATCCTCCGGCACTGATCAGTGCCTGAAGCCCTCATGTGATCGGTCGAGAGAGTGATTGAGATTTGATTGGCCAGATCTTTTGCACGTTTCGCGCCAATTCTGAACGTTGTATTGTCCATGATTTGTCAATGGTGAGTCCATCATTTCCACACGTCCCTGATTGGTCGAGAGGCTATATTCGGGGGGAGCAGGGGGTAGTCAAACCGGAGACTGGTTTAAATGTCATAATCAAAATCCAATTTTCGGATCGAAGCTGTTGACTACCTCCACTCGCACCTGCAGTCCTGCACCTACAGTACACAACTGTCATTTTGGTTTCAAAATCCAAAAAGACCAGCGTTCAAATCCATCATATCGCGCGCAGCGCTACCAGGTGATGTATACGAGCCGCAGCCGGTGCAGGTCCTTTCTCTGCGACCGACCAAATCACGGCCGGACACTGGCCGGCCAGTGACATTTCCACGTGGTGCCCTCCGAAGTTCGGTTTCGCGGGACTGAATATATCACACGTGTCCTACGGGACTCATGCCCCTGTGTCGTAAAAGAATAACCATACGGCAGTCCAAATGGCCCAGAGATCTGGTATCGACAGCGTCATTTGGTCACATCGCCAACCGGATTCGGCCGCGTGAAAGTAGTTTCCACACTTGGGACCGGCCGACCAAAACGCCATTTTCTTACGACACAGGGGCCTGAGTCCCGTAGTCGTCACTCGCGGTCACATGGTATTTTATCTTTGGTTTATAAACCCAGTGAACCGCGTTGACGCAGGGCATCGCGGGTGCCATCTTTGCGGGGCCCGGCGACCCTGGGATTTCGATGGAATGCACCGCGGATGACGCACACGCGCCCCCAATGAGACAAACAAGACAACCGAGGGGTTCCATCCGCGGCGCGTGCGGCGCGCGCGCCGCTCGATCCACAATGGCCGGACACACCCAAATTCAGCGTTCGCGAGGATCTCGGGCACCGGGTCGGACCGTTGACACCCAACGAGGCCTCCCCGTCACGATGGAACCCCTCGAACGTCAAGTGGGTAACCCTGTGTGAAATGTACAAGTACAAGAAGTAGACTGTTTGGACCCGTAGACGAAGACAAAGACTGAATGACGATTGCACTGGGTGGGGCACGTAGGCAAAGACTGGATGAAGAATGCACGAGTTGTAGACTGTTCGAGCCACATGACATAGATTGGATAGCGACGTAGACAACGAATGAGCAACGACTGCGACTTGGCAGAATTCCACGAGCGTTACGAGAATGATGATGACAGGATGCCGATTGTAAGAAATTTCACAACGACTGAGGCTATGCCCTACCGAGAACCTGCGCTAGCCCGAGTCTAGCTAAAGCGTTTCCTATCCATGGCCGGGAGCGAGTGCAGCTCAGGCCCTGGCTCCAAGTTCTGCCCCGCCGCCTCAGTCTTACCGGTTATCAAGTTCCTGCCAGTGACTAACACCAAGACAACGCCATCTATAATCAGGGTCAAACTAGGGTCAACCTAGAGTCAACCTGGGGCCAACCTAGGGTCAACCTGCACCGCCCCACCGAGCAGTCCGGGCGACGCTGCAGCGCCCACCGCACCAGCACCTGCCCGACGTTGCGGCCGGTGCGCTCGGCCACCGCCTTCACCTGGGGCATGGCAGACAATGCACGCCACGTCAAAGGCAACCTCGACGTGCTGGGCTGGTCGCTCAGCGGTAGGCTTGAAAGTGACTAGATTGGCTAATAGGGTGAATATTGAATGCTCATACAGAAGCGTGGAAACGACTAAAGTATTTTCATAATTAAGCTTCAAGCGCGAACAAACTGAGGTGGCTGGGGGGTACTCATTCAATACATTTCGAAGTTTATTTAATGTGTATCAATGCGTATCAACGCTGGCCCTTCTCGTGTCAATGTTTGCTTGGTCTTGCTTGGTTGGAACCTTGGTCGGACCCAACCTGCTAGTGTTTGATTGGTTGGAGCTTCGGTCGGTCCCCACATGCCAGTGTCTGTATTGGTTGGGTCCTCCGTCGGAATCCACCTGTCAGTGTTTGATTGGTTGGAGCTTCGGTCGGTCCCCACATGCCAGTGTTTGTATTGGTTGGGTCCTCGGTCGGAATCCACCTGTCAGTGTTTGATTGGTTGGAGTACCGGTCGGTTGGACCCCACCTGTCGAGGGTGAGATGTCAGTGTTTGATTGGTTGGACCCCACATGATTGTTCGGACCCCAACTACTGAGGATGACGTGGCAGTATTTGATTGGTCGGACCCCAGCGGCGGATGATGACATGGCGGCGCTGGATAATCTGGGCACACAGTGTCGCATGGTAGGGCGGTGCAGGTTGAACCGATGAAACCCATGTTGAAAGCGCCTGGAACTAAGCGCTTGAAACTAAAATACGATGAACCGCCTTCAAACTTTGCTTTCAAATTCAACTTGCGTCGCTACAGCATGGTGGACGGGTCGTTCTGGCTGTCTCCCTTCGGGCCGTACAAGAAGCTCAGCGAACTCTGGGTAGGGCGGTGCAAGTTGGCCCACGTTGAGAGCGCCTGGAACTAAGCGCTTGAAACTAAAATATGATGTACCGCTTTCAAACTTTGCTTTCAAATTCAACTCGCGCCGCTACATATGGGACGAAGAGGACGACACCCCTGCCCCTGCCGCGCGGAGTACCCTCTGAAGCACTGACCGGCAGCCAATACTCACTGACAGTTATGGTATCACGCGCGCTGGTTCTGAGAGCGTTAAGAGCTAATACAGGTGTTAAACCCAGTCTCCGCTATGACTACCCCTTGACCACCCCGAAAAACACCTTTCGACCAATCAGGGTTCGCAACAAAATGACAGTCTTTCCATTGACCAATCAGAGATCATGCACGTATACGAAAACAATTGGCGCCAAATCATGAAAAGAAGTGCAGCCAATCACATCTCACAAAACCACTCTATCGACCAATCATACGAGGGCCTTCAGACCCTTCGAAGGGTCGGAGACTGGGTTTAAGAAAACAACTACTTGGTAGGATACCGCATTCGATTTGAAAGGGGTTCAAAGAGGTTGAAAGGCAGTCGAGATTCGGATTGAAGTACAGGAAATGAAATTGTATAAAAAAACAACAGCAGTAAATAAAAAGTTTAGCTGTTGAGTGCTATTGTATGTTGTAAAAAGACTGCGTCTCTGTAAAAGTTACAACTTGAGTGAAAAGGCAAAAATAAAATGCGACGACAGGTTTCCATTCTACACGATGGAAGAATGAGTCAACACAGTCGCCCTAAGTAAAACGTAACATAAGGAGCAACGAAAGAGGTTGCAAGTAAATAAGATGCCGAGGGAGAGAAAAATATCCCGGGCTACTATAAGAAGAATTTTCCAGCGAGAAGCGGCGTCGTATCTTTTCGACATGTAATGCCGTACAACAGCGGCGTCTCTCTGGTTATTCGAATATCCCTGAAGGATATCAAAGGGGTCAACTTTCGACTACTTGGTGCGCAATTTGCGCGAATAACAAACCATGATTTTAAATGGCGTTGTATGTCATCGTCGGCTTCTTCTTCGTCTCCAGCTTGGTCGAGGCAGAATACGTCGTGCCCCCGAGCAGGGTAGCCCGCTCGCCCTGGTGGATGACGGCCTCGTCGAGCTCGGCCGACGTCCTGGTTGTAGCGGCGCAAGTTGAATTTGAAAGCAAAATTTGAAAGCAGTTCAACATAATTAGTATCAAGCGTTGTGACCAGGCGCTTTCAACACGGGTTTCAATGGGGTTCAACCCGCACTGCCCTGCCTGGTGCGGCGGCGGCGAACCAGAGCAGCGGCCACGAGTGCCAGAGCGGCAAAGGAGGCGACGGCGGCGGCGGGAACGAACCCAATCTCCGATCCGAAGAATGAGAATGAGGAGAAACGATCCTGCTGCGGCTGCTCTAGCTCAATCCCATGCTCCTCCTCATCATCGGAAGCAGCGGCGGAGCCGGGGATGTTGTGCGCCGTAGCGCGGACATGCGCCGGGATGCCGTCCTCGGATGGGCCGGAGATCATGGCGCCGAGCGTCGCGGAGACCTCAGTGTCCACCTCGTTGTAGCGGCGCAAGTTGAAATTGAAAGCAAAGTTTGAAAGCGGTTCATCATACTTCAGTTTCGAGCGCTTAATTCCAGGCGATTTCAACTTGGGTTTCTCAGGGTCAACCTGCATCGCCCTACCTCGTCCTCGACGTTAGCGGCGGCATTGCTCGCCCGGGCAGCCTTGCCCGTGAGCTGGAGCTGGGCCTTGCGGGGTGCGGCGTACTTCTTGAGGCCGAGGTGTAGCGGCGCATGTTGAAATTGAAAGCAAAATTTGAAAGCGGTCCACAATATCTTAGTTTCAAGAGCATAGATCCCTAGCGCTTTCAACACGGTTTCCATAGGTTCAATCTGCACCGCCCTACCGAGGGCGTAGAAGCCGCGCATGACGGGTTCCACACACGTGGCGACGGAGGAGGAGCCGCCGGCGGAGGAGGTGGACGACTTGTCACACGCCCCCTTGGTGTAGCGGCGCAAGTTGACATTGATAGCAAACGTTGATAGCAATTTATGTTGTTCGAGTTTCAAGCGCTGAAACTACAGGCGCTTTCTGTGAACACGCGTTTTGATACTGTCAACCTGCACCGCCCTACCTTGGCGAGTTGTTCATGCTTCATGCACGTCTCGGCGGCGGCGGCGGCGTGGGTGGCGTTCTGATCACCACCCAGGGTGCTCGTCCACGCGATGCAGGAGTCGAGCGCCGTCTGCACGGCGGCGTTGCACGCGTCGCCGCAGTGGTGGTTGGACATGATGTAGCGGCGCAAGTTGAAATTGAAAGCAAAACTTGAGAGCAGTTTATCGTGTCTTAGTTTCAAGCGCTTAGTTCCAGGCGGTCTCAACGTGGGTTTGATAGGGTCAAGCTGCACCGCCTCACCATGACGGAGCAGGACGCGAACTGCGCGGCGGCGGCGCGGAGCACGTCCGGCTCGCGCTCAAAGTCAGCAACGTCCGCAAACAGGTGTCCGAACGACACGGATGAGGCGGAGGCGCCGCCTTCGAGCAGGGCCTTACACTAGTTATCCTTTCAGCTTAAATTTAAGCCGTTTGGCCCTAAACCCTAAAATCTTAACCCTAAACCCTAAGACGCAGCCGTTTGTCGCCGTTGCCACAGACGCCACTAAAGGTATCCAACGTCATAACTCAAAGATGGTGAAGTTGAGCAGCTGAAGTTGAGCCGAAGTTAAGCTGAAAACAAAACGGGTGATCGCCCTGCCGCCGAGTTGCGCCGCGGCCGCCGCGTTGATGGCGGGCGAGGCACCCGACGTGATGTAGCGGCGCAAGTTGAAAATGAAAGCGAAGTTTGAAAGCGGCTCATCACATTTTAAGTTTCAAGCGCTCAGATCCTGGCGCTTTCAACGTGGGTTTCTTAGGTTCAACCTGCACCGCCCTACCGTGATGGACACGTGAGGGCGGCCGGGTGCCAACAGCTTGTTGAATTCGTCCGCGCTGTGTTGGATCTCGAACCTGCTGTTCTTGCCCATGCCGGCGACGTCATGCATGTGGAAGTACATGAGGTGGCGGCAGGGCTGGCAGGTCGCCAGCACCGGCGATCACGGCCTTACATCAGCATCATTCTCAGCTTAACTCCAGCCCTCACTAGATAATCTTTGAGTTATCAATTGAATCGCTTCAATGAGTTCTGGGCCAAACAGCTTAGATTTCAGCTGAACAACAATGAGTGCAGAGAGGGAGAAAGACGCTTCCGCGTGTATGAGGAGGCATCAGGCTTTCGCCCAGTCCCCCGTGTAATGACCCGCGAGCAAGCGCGCAGGGACCGGGTCGTGTTATCCATCTCAGATGTTCCCCTCGCAACCTTCTGCCCGCGACAACCACTCGTACGTACCAAATGCGTGCAAGTCCCTGCCTGCGAGCCGGGGACCTTGGTGCGGTGGCCCGTGGGGCCGATGTGGTCCGGGTTAGCGGAGCAAGTGGGCGTGTCAACCTCGCAGTAGCGGCGCATGTTGAAATTGAAAGCAAAGTTTGACAGCAGTTTAGCCCATTACAGTGTCACAAGCTGTGTTCCAGGCGCTTTCAATATGGGTTTCATCGTTTCAACTTGCACCGCCCTACGTCGCAGTAGTGCGGTACATTCGTCTGCACAGAATGCATGCACTTGGCGTGCGCTTGCATGTCGTTCTTGCGGTGCGCCCACCGCTCGCACACGACGTTCATGTTGTAGCGGCGCAAGTTGAATATGAAAGCAGAAGTTGAAAGCAGTATAATTATCACACTTTAGTGTCAAGCGCTTAATTCCAGGCGGTTTCAGCTTGGTTGTGACAGGGTCAAACTGCACCGCCCTACCATGTTTGCGACGGCGCCCTTGCACGTCAGAGAGCAACCATCGACGTCGCCCTTGATCGCGGCATGCTTCTCCTCCTCGGCCGAGCCGACGAACTTGAAGACCTGATACGATTCGTGCTTCACCTGGGGCACCAGCGCGCACGCCTCGCCGTTGTGGGCCATGGTCTCAGCCTCCTCGAGGGTGGTGTCGGGGGGGCAGGCGGGAGTCTCCTCCTCCTCGTTGTAGCGGCGCAAGTTGAAATTGAAAGCAAAACTTGAAAGCAGTTCATCAAATTCCACTTTCAAGCGCTTAGTTCCAGGCGCTTTCAACGTGGGTTTGAGTGGGTCAACCTGCACCGCCCTACCTCGTCCTCCTCCTCCTGCCGCCACCGCTCCTTATCCGCCGCCGCCTCGGCCTTCGCCGCGTCGGCCTTGCTGCCCAAGATGTAGCGGCGCAAGTTAAATTGGAAGCAAAACTTAAAAGCGGTTCATCGTATTTCAGATTCAAGCGCTTAGTTCCAGGTGCTTTCAACGTGGGTTTGATAGGGTCAACCTGCACCGCCCTACCAAGAGCGATGTCATGGCCTGGCTCTTCCGCGCGTTGATCTCCTGGGTGTAGCGGCGCAAGTTGAATTTGAAAGCAAAGTTTGAAATTTGAAAGCGGTTCGTCATATTCTAGCTTCAAGCGCAGAAACCATACGCGCTTTCAACACTGGCTTTGATACTGTCAACATGCACCGCCCTACCTGGGTGAGGAGCTGCGTGTGCGTGACTTCATCGTGGTCGGCCGGTCCCTCTCCTTCGCCGTACATGGTGAAGAGGGCGTCCAGTCCTTGTTGTAGCGGCGCAAGTTGAATTATAAAGCAAAATTTGAAAGCGGTTTATCATATTTTACTTTCAAGCGCTTAGTTCCAGGCGCTTTCAACATGAATTTCATCTGTTCAATCTGCACCGCCTTACCTTGGGACTCAAGCGACGCCCCCTTGGTCCACTCCGCGGGGCAAATGTACGAGCACGAGCGGCCCATAACGCCGACGCCGCACGCGGGTTGCGCGGCGACCACAGCCGCCGGAAGACGCCACCCGGCGACGCTTGCGAGCGCGCCGCGGACCGCGTACGCCTGCTCAACATGGTGACCGCACACCGCGGGGGTGTCCAGCGACTCCAGAGAAGCGAGCGCGGCGGCTATCGCGGACGCAGCCGCGGGCGTGACTCCCGCCTTGATGTAGCGGCGCAAGTTGAAATTAAAAGCAACGTTTGAAAGTGGCTCATCACATTTAGGCTTCAATCGTTGACACCAAGCGGGGTCAACCCGGGGTCAATATTGGGTCAACCTGCACCGCCCTACCTTGAGCTTCACCGTCAGCTTCACGAGCACGACGTCGGGCTTGCCCGCGTGCACGCGCGCCGAGGCGTACGGAACGATGCTCTCGCGCGACACGTCTGCCTCGGAGACCATGTTGGACTCGGTGGCGTCGTCGGCGTTGGAGCCGGCGGCGGCGTTGAACGCGTGCGCCACAGCGCAGTCGAGCGCCCTGAGGCGCAGCTGCTTAGCGCACATGTTCTTGCCGCAGTCGGAGGAGCCCGACATGTGCAGGACCGTGTCAGGGCATCCGCCGCAGAAGAATTTGATGCTCTCACGGAACGTCACCACCACCTCGATGTAGCGGCGCAAGTTGAATGAAAGCAAAGGGTGAAAGCGGGTCATCACATATTAGTTTCAAGCGCTTGGTCGCAGGCGCTTTCAACGTGGGTTTGATAGGGTCAACCTGCACCGCCTTACCTCGAGCTTGTCAACGAGTGCGGCGGCGGCGGCGTTCTTGACAGCACCGAGCTGTAGCGGCGCAAGTTGAATTTGAAAGCAAAACTTAAAAGCGGTTCATGATATTTCAGTTTCAAGCGCTTATTTCCAGGTGCTTTCAACAACGGTTTGATAGGGTCAACCTGCGCCGCCCTACCGAGCACGGGTACAAACGCGGCACCGCCCACGTGATAGTTGGTGAGGTGAGCGGCGGATGTGATGGCGGCGGCGGCGGCGGCGGAGGAGGCAGCGGTCATCGCCGTGCCAGCGACGTCGAGATGCTCAACGTTGGGGACGGATGCGAGCACGACGGCGACGTCGCCCGACATGCGCGCGTTACCCCCCACGTGCAGCGACTTCATCAGCGGACGCCCGCCCTCCACGGTGTAGCGGCGCAAGTTGAAATTGACAGCAAAGCTTGAAAGCAGTTTATCATAATTCAGTTTCAAGCGCTTAGTTCCAGACGCTTTTAACGTGGGTTTGATAGGGTCAACCTGCACCGCCTTACCACGGCAGCGGCGAAGTCGCCGCCGATGTCGTTGAACGCGACGTCGAGCGTGTCAAGGCGCTCGCCGATCTTGGGAACGGTATCAACCGTATGGCAGAGCCTTACAATGGTTATTGTTTGAGTTTAACATTAAGCCGTTTGTCCCAGAACCCCAGAAATTATCCAGCTTCATATCTCAAAGATGCTCGAGATATGCTGAAGCGAAGCTAAAATCATAAGAAGTGTAAGGCCCTGCCGTATGGAAGCGGTTGCCTCCGAGGAGTGCCGATTTGGATGCGGCAGTTCCGTCGACGAGGCACGCGGGGAGCTCACCGGCGAGGTGGTTGAACGACACGTCCACGTGTTGGGATCGGATGGCACACGCGTCGGCGCCGGCGATGACGCCTCCGAGGTGTAGCGGCGCAAGTTAAAATCGAAAGCAAAATTTTAAACCGGATCATCATATTATAGTTTCAAGCGCTCAAACCATAGGCGCTTTAAACACTTATTTTGATACTGGCAACCTGCATTGCCCTACCGAGGGACTTGTGGGACCAGTGCAAGCTCGACAACATCGTAAAGCCGATGGCACCCTCGGTGTAGCGGCGCAAGTTGAAATTGAAAGCAAAACTTGAAAGCGGTTATTCTCATTTCAGTTTCAAGCACTGGAACCGTAGGCGCTTTCAACACGAGTTTTGATACTGTCAACATGCACCGCCCAACCTCGGAGGCGAGATCGGCAGCGTGACGGCGGACCTCCACCGGGGTGTAGCGGCGCAAGTTGAAATTGAAAGCAGAGTTTGAAAGCAGCTTCTCAGGTTATAGTTTCAAGCGCTTGGATCCAGGCGGTTTCGACGTTTCAACGCGGGTTTGATAGGGTCAACCTGCAACGCCTTACCGGGGGGATGGCGGAGAGCAGAGTGGCGCAACCGGCGGAGGAGCCAGCCGCGCACGTGTGGTGAGCCGCCGTGATGTAGCGGCGAAAGTTGTATTTGAAAGCAAAGTTTGAAAGCGGTTCATCACATTTTAGTTTCAAAGCGCTGGGTTCCAGGCGCTTTCAGCGTGGGTTTTATAGGGTCAACGTGCACCGCCCTACCGTGACGGCGTCAGAGCACTCGCGCGATTCGCTGAAGCCGCCGCGGCGCGGGACCATGCCGCCGCACACCTGGGTGTAGGTGCGCAAGTTAAATTAGCGAACAAAGTTTGAAAGCGGATCAACATAATTGTAGGTTTCAAGCGCTGACACCAAGCGCGGTGAACGCGGGCTCAATATGGCGGGCTCAATATGCGGCAGCCTACCTTGGTAAGGGACGTGAGGGACGCCGCGCACTGAGTGGAGCACGAAAGCTCCTTCAGCGCCGCGGCCACGCACGCGCCTGCCGCGGATGACAGTGGGAGAGACGAGGATCCGCTGCCGCTGCCGCTGCCGCTGCCGTGGCCGCACACATCCGGTTGAGACAATTGTGTGGCTCCGTTGATGCTGGAATACGCGAGCGCGCCCACGGCGTGAGTGCACGCCGCCGGAGGCCAGGGGCATATCACAAGTTTTGCTTTGCGGCTCAACTTTAGGCCGGTTGTCCAAGACCTCACTGTAGGTGACCAAGTTCATAACTCAAAGGTGATGGAGTTAAGCTGTGAAACAAAAGTGTGTCAGGCCGTGCCTCAGCCTCATGCAAGTTGACGTTGGAGCTGCTCCAGACTGTAGCGGCGCAAGTTGAAATTGAAAGCAAAGTTAAAAAGCAGTTTTTCATGTTCTAGTTTCAAGCGCTCAGATCCAGGCGCTTTCAATGTGGGTTTGATAGGGTCAACCTGCACCGCCCTACCAGGCATCCGCCGAGCAGTAGCGAGCGGCGGCGGATCCGGCTGCGGCACACGCCAGGGTGTAGCGGCGCAAGTTGAACTTCAAAGCAAAAATTGAAAGCAGTGTATCACATTTTAGTTTCAAGTGCCCAGATCCAGGCGGTTTCAACATGGGTTGCATAGGATCAGGTCAGCCTGCATCGCCCTACCAGGGGCTCGTCGGATTTTGTGTCAGTCGCGCGCTTCTGCGCATGTTGGCGCAGGGCGACCACGCACACGTCGTGCAGGCGAGGGTTGGTAGCAGCAGCAGTGGTGGATTCGGAGGAACCGATAGCGGCGACCGCAGCAGTTACGGCGGAGGTTTGGGCGGCGGCGTCGTGAGCGGCGAAAGTGAAGAAGTCCTCCTCGGTGTAGCGGCGCAAGTTGAATTTGAAAGCAAAATTGAAAGCAAAACTTGAAAGCAGTTTATCACCTTTTAGTTTCAAGCGCTGAGTTCCAGGCGCTTGCAACGTGAGTTTGATGGGGTCAACCTGCACCGCCCTACCTCGGCGTGGATGTCGGCGCCGACGTGCCAGTCTCGGCCGTGCTGTAGCGGCGCAAGTTGAAATTGAAAGCCAATTTTGAATCCGGTGTATCACAATTCAGCTTCAAGCGCTGAAACCAGGGGCGCTTTCAACACGGGTTTTGATACTGTCAACCTGCACCGCCCTACCGTGCGCCGGGCTGGAAGTCGCCCCCGCGGATATAACGCCGAAGCGCCCAGCGCGGCCAACGCCGAGATGTAGCGTCGTAAGTTGAATTTGAAAGCAAAGTTTCAAAGCGGTTCATCATATTTCAGCTTCAAGCGCTTAGTTGTCCAGGTGCTTTCAATGTGGGTTTGATAGGGTCAACATGCGCCGCCCTACCGAGAGCGGCGGCGATGTGCGCGTCAACCTCAGCGTGACCCAGCAGCGCCGCTGCAGACGCCCTCGCGGAGTACACCCCTAGGTGTAGCGGCGCAAGTTGAATTTGAAAGCAAAGTTTGAAAGCACTTTATCATATTTTCGTTTCAAGCGCTTGAGTTCCAGGCGCTTTCAACATGAATTTCATCGGTCCAACCTGCACCGCCTTACCTAGGGGAGCGCCCGTGGTGTGGTCCACGCCGAGTTGTAGAGGCGCAAGTTGAATTTGTAAGCAAAGTTTGAAAGCGGTTCATCATATTATAGCTTCAAGCGCTGATACTATATACGCTTTCAACACGGGTTCTGATACTGGCAACCAACCGCCTTACCGAGTGCCGCGGTCCCGCTCGCCAGGCTGCCGGTGGCGGCCAGCGCGCCGGCGGCGTCGAACCCGAAGATTCCGCAGACGAATTTCCAAATGGTGTTGAAGAGCTGCGTGAGCATCCCGATGGGGTCGATCACGAACGTGCCGTGCAGGTCGTAGCGCGTGTTCCAAATGACAACAGGCATCTTGAAGGAGTACGTCGCCTTCATCTCAGGGTCGTAGAGTCCCGACACCTGGAAGTACTCGAGCTTGAACAACGTGAATGGTTTGACCAAGAAGAAGTCCCATAAGGGCTTCGTGGTGAGCTCGCCGCCGGACATGCAGTTCTCGTTGAGGAACTTGCAGATCAACACCAGCGGCGTGATGAGCGTCTTGAAGAAACCGTATATCTTGACGCAGAGTCGCAAGATGAAATTGAAAGCAGATTTTGAAGCGGGGTTCATCATATTGTGGCTTCAAGCGTGACACCCAGCGCTTTCAACACCGATTCAACCTGCACCACTGCAAGCCCCACCTTGTCGATAATGAGCTGCCCGAGCTCAATGATCTTTTGGATGCCTCTAATGGCGGCCTTGGCGACGCTGATGACGGCTCGGGCGGCGGCGAGCGCGGTTTCGGCGACCCATATGTAGGGGCACAACTTGAAACTGAACTCAAAGTTAGAAAACCGGATCATCATATCATTGTTGAAACCGCTGAAACCAAGTGCTTTCAAGTTTCAACCCACGCAAGCTCAACCTGTACCACCCCACCCAGAGCGCCGCCTGCCGCACGCCCTTCTCGACCCACATCCACGCGGCGCGGATCACGCCGGACGCCTTTCGCCCGATGCATCCCGAGGGGGTTTCCCTCAAACAACGGAGGCAGCTTGTGGTGCAGCACTGAGGGCCCAGTAAAGAATTCCTGCCACGTCATAAGATGGCATTTAACTCTCAAAGAAACGAGGATCTGAAAACGTGATTGACGGGAATTATTGACAGGAATCATGGACAGGAATTAATGGCAGGAATTATTTACCAAGCCCTACTAGCACCAGCTGCACCCTCTCCATCCACAGTTGCACACATAATACCGGGATGTAGGGGCCGCATGCGATACGTTGCAATTGAAGGCACACTTTGGACAAGGTACATCATATGTTAGTTTCAAAAGCTGAAAACAAAGTAGGAGAGAGACGCGTCAGCGTGTATGAGGATGCACCAGGCTTCCGCCTTGGCCCCCGTACAAAGTACGGTCAACCTGGGTTCAACTTATAGCCTACACCGCCCCGCCATCCCCAGCAACAACAGCTGTACCAACTTAACCTGCAACTCATCGAGGCGTCCCTGGCGGCGGCGTTGTAATCGTTCGTGATCTGGTTGAGCTTGGATCTCCACCAAGTAAGGTCTCCCTCTCTCGGTGCACAAGTGTCACACGTGGTAAGATCGAACTCCACCAAATATGATTATCACATACAGGCATTGTCGGGCATGCACACACACACACCGACAATGGCTTTATATCTTGTGACGTGTGTGCACAGCTGGGCCGAGTGACAAGATGTGATCGGATATCGATATGGGATATGGGATATGGAATATTGGATATCAATTGGGTATCGATGTGGGATATAGGATATAGATATGGGATATGATATGTCGATAGGGTCATCCACCCATCGGTACGGTCATCCTGGATATCGATATGGAATATGGGATATCGATATGGGAGATAAAAGTATCGATATTGTCATCTTGGATATCGATATTGGGCATCTTGTCACTCTGGCTGGCCCAACCATGAGTTCAAGTCGCGTTGCTTCGCTGACAGCCACCGGTCGATAGGGCCTCACACACGTCCCCCGCTTACCGTCGGCTCGACTTAATAAAAGCACTAATCGTGGGATAATTTGGATGGGGTTTCAGTGACGAAACGGATATCCCATATCTTTGTTGAGCTGAAAAGTATAAGCCATGTTGAGCTCAAATGAAACCCAGTCTCCGCTATGACTACCCCCTGAACCCCCGAAACACACCTTTCGAGCAGTCAGGGAATGCAACAAAATGGTAGTCTTTCCATTGACCAATCAGGGGACGTAAACTTTATGAAGATAATTCGCACCAGAACATGCAGAAAGAACAACCAATCACAGGTAAACCACTATCTCGAACATTCACATGAGGGCCATCAGCCCTCCGGAGCTTGGGCCACAGCTTGGGGTTTGGGGTTTAGGGTTTAGAGTTTAGGGTTTAGAGTTTGAGCTTGCCAGCGCAAAGGTTGATAGTGGGGCGGGGGTACACTATGAGCAAAGAGTGTAAGGGCATCCTTACCTGTCGGCTGCGGCCATCCCGTTGAGGATCCCGTAGATGAGGTTGTTGGCGGCGGTCAGCCCACGTTTGGCGCCCAGCAGCAGCCCGTTCAACACGTCGACGGTGACGAGCACAGGCGACGCGAGTCAGGGCCTGGCGAACACTATTTCCCTTTTTCAGCTTAAACTCAGTGTCGGGTCTGGTACCGAAGTTGTGGTATCGAATCCCATTCGACCAATCAGAACAGTCCATTTTTTAATCCCAACGACCGACTCGCCCAAAGCCCGACACTGAGTTTAACTTTCAATGGTTTGTCGCTGTTTTTCCCACAACCCACTGTAGTTATCCCACCTCACAACTCAAATGTGCACGAGCTTTCTTTTTCTGCACATCTTTCAGCCGTCAATCCCAGAAACCACGGAAGTTATTATGTTTTATAGCTCAAAGATGCTACTCAAGTCAACGCTCTTCGAATTGGAAGATTCGAGTTAATAGACGGACAGATCCGCCGCATAAAAGCCCAATATGGCGAATCGAACGTCTATGACTCGAGAATTGGCCACCGTCATTTGTGCGAGGAAGGCGCCCTGCCGCGATGGTGAGCATGCCGAAGCGCATCACTGTCATGGACATGGCGATCATGTTGTTAAACGAGTGGGGCGCCATCTTCACCGTGACGTAGGGGCGCAAGTTAAATTTGAAAGCAGAGTTTGAAAGGGGTTCATCATATTGTGGCTTCAAGCGCATCGCCCGAACAACAGTTGAACCCCCTGAACGCAAGGTTTGAAAGCCGATGTATCGTATCTTAGTTACTGAAAGCAAGAGCTGAATCCGAGCACTGCTTCAAGCGAGGTTCAAACGAGGGGGGGGGTCAACTAGTGCCTAGTCCGTGGGTTAGTACTCTCTAGTAAGTAGAAGTTCGGTGCTTTGGCCAAAAGTCAAATGACTTTTGGGCAAAATCACCAAACGCCTACATACTACCGGTAGTACGAGATACCATATGTAGTACGCTTTACAGACTAGGCACTAGCAGCACCACCCCACCATGAGCGTGGTGTCCGGCACTGCACCGGCCTCAAACTTGATCATCGAGGCGAAGTCAAACGGTGTGATGTCGATCGACCCCGTTGTAGCGGCGCAAGTTGAAATTGAAAGCAAAGTTTGAAAGCAGTTTCTCATGTTCTAGTTTCAAGCGCTTAGATCCAAGCGCTTTCAACGTGGGTCTGATTGGGTCAACCTGCACCGCCCTACCCCGTGAACTCGAAGTCGTCACCGTCAAAGCCGGCGGAGCTGATCCACTTCATGATTGTGCCAACGTCAATGCCGAGGATTGCCAGGACCGAGTTGAGGGTATCCTTGGCGAACTCTATAGCCGCTTCCTTCAACTTCTCGATGGCGTTGCAAATTAGTTGCGTGGTAGCCCCCGGGGTAAGAACCGGCAACCCAGAAAATGCGCCACCCGAGAATAGGAATGACGTGTACATCCCGGAGAGGGCAGTGGCTATGAGCGTGGTGATGGCAGCCAGGAGCAGGTCCACGACGCCCTGGAGAACCTCCCACATGTTGATTTTGAAATAGAACGCCGCGTTCATGCCCTGCGAGGGGATGATAGACATCTCGACGCTGATGCCCGGGAAGCTCATGAACCGGAATTGCGCCGAGAACGCCATGTAGTTGTCGTTGAGCCCGTCGAGGATCTCCAGGCTGAGCCGAACGCCCAGGTGCATGGAATAGAAAACGCCACTGTAGTCCTTCTCGACCGGGAATTGTGACAAGGACCCCTCGTTGCCCGGAGACGGGTCGGACGAACCACCCGCGGTTAGGAGTCGCCGGGCGGGGTGCGAGAGATGCGCCACGGCGGACCCGAGCTCCGCAGCGTCCTCATCCTCGTCCTCGACCTTGTCCTTGTCCTCGTCCTCGTACGTGCTCACGGTTCCATCATAGGCGCTCACGGTGATTGCGCTGGCGTCCGTAGGGGTGACGGGAGCGATCTTTTCGAGCTCCTTGTCGTTGCTGTCGCCCGCGTTGGCGTAGAGGTCCAGGCACTCCATTTGGGCGTCGGACCGGAACGGCCGCCACGCGTTAACGCCGCACGGCGTGGGGTTCTTGTACATGAGAGAGGGCTGGCCCGCGCCCGCGCCAACCACCTCGCTGCAGGGTGACAAGATATGATCGGGATATCGATATGGGATATTGATATGGGATATCGATACGGGATATCTGACATCAATGGGATATCGATATAGATATCGACATGAGATATGAGCTATCGATATGGGATATGGTATATCGATATGGTCATCCTGGATATCAATATGGGATATGGGCTAATGATATGGGAGATGACAGTATCGATATGGTCATCCTGGATATCGATATGGGATATCTTGTCACCCTGCCTCGCTGGTGGTGATCGTGAACATCTCGATCGTGTACGTGCCAGCCCGCAGTGTCGCCGCCTGCTCGAACACGGCCGCCGCCGTCGCAGTCGCGGCGGTGTCGAAGTATTCGGTGCGGTCGACGACGATAGTGCCGTCCTCGTTAGAGATGACGAGTGACATGGCGAAGGCGTTGCCACCGTCAGCCTTGAAGAACCACTTGCCCTTGAAGTCGAGGGCGATGCTGGCAGTGACGCGGCTGAAAAGGTTCGCGGCGCTGCTCAGCGAGTTGGATTCTGACGCCAGGCACGACTTGAGCGCCGTGGACACGTTGGCGTTCATCTCAAACAGGTGGCACTCCTTGTCGTCGTCGTATGCGGCGAACGCCCCCGTCAGGCAGGGCCGTATACACTTTTCGCAGTTTTCCAAGGGGGCACAAATGGCGGTGGCCAATTCTCGAATAACAGACGGTCGATTCGACATATTCGATTTTATGTGGCGGATCTGACCATCTATGAACTCGAGTCTTTCAATTCGAAGAGCGTTGACCGCCATTTGTGCCCCCCTGTAAAACTGCGCAGCTAGTCCACCTTTCTTTCAGCTCAACCTACGCACTTTTCGTGGGATGAGTTGGGCGGAATTGCACAAGTCAAGACAGTCAAATCTGTGACAAAACGGCAACAGGTGGATCTGAAAAGTGGAATCAGCTCAACTTGAACACTTTTTTGCGGGATGAGCTGTGTGGAGTTTCAATGACACCAAAACGGCGACATAAAGAATGAGAAGCAGACAGGAGCTTTAGCTCCTATCTAGATACAGGCTGTACTAGTACTGCCGATAAAACGGCAAAAAACGGCTGACAAAATGGCAAAAAAAACGGCTGACAAAACGGCTGAAAAGTGGAGAACGAGTGGAAGGCCTTGCCTTGAGGCCTCCCTTGATGAGGTCGCGGTGCGTGAAGTACGCAGCTCCCGATGAGAGGAACGCGACGTCGATCGCGGGGCCGGCGTGATCCTCCGGATTGAAGGACGCCGCAGCCGGCACCTCGTCAGCTCCCTGCTCGCCCTGCCCGAGACCGCGCTGTGCTGGTGCCGCCTTGGTGTAGCGGCGCAAGTTGAATTTGAAAGCAAAGTTTGAAAGCAGTCCATCACATTCAAGTTGCAAGCGCTGAAATCATAGGCGCTTTCAACACTGGTGTTGATACTGTCAACCTGCACCGCCCTACCTTGGGCGCGCGCCGGCTCAGCCGCACCTTGCCGTTGCTGACGATGTCGGCCCGCAATACAACGGGCGCGGTGTCAACCCACGTGTGCAGGTCGTTCGCGGCGGTGCCCTCGCTGTGGAACTCCACCACCTCGGTGTAGCGGCGCAAGTTGACATTGAAAGCATAATTTGAAAGCGCTTCATCAGATTTTAGCTACAAGTGCTGAAACCAAGCGCGGTCCGGTCAACACGGGTTCAACTTGGGGTCAACCTGCACCGCCCTACCGTGGTGTCAGAACCACCCACGATCAAGGAGAAGTCCGTCTTGGGGGCGCTCGATTGCAGGTAATGAAACGCGACGGTGACAGTCTTGGCCGGAGCCTCAGCAAGACACGTGCCGATGTCGAGTTCGAGCCATTCGGTTCCGAGCGTGTCGTCGTGCTCGCCCGCGAAGAAGGCGTAGCCGCTGCCGCCGATGGAGCTGGGCGAGCAGGGCACGTCGGCGGCGAGGAAGGACACCTCGGACTTGCTCAGCGCGCGGCTAAAGAACGCCACGGAGTCCATCTCGCCTTGCATCTGCCTGTTGACCTTGAGCGTCCCGTCGCCGGAGACAACGGCGGCGCCGAGGTAGATGGAACTGAGGTCCGCCGAGTGCGCCTTCTGAAACTTGAAGTCCTTGGCGGCGCCCTCCGCGCAATGCAGGGGGAACGAGAAGCCGTCGATGTACACGGTGAGCACGTCGCCGTCGGCGTGTTCGGCGTCGACGACAAACACGACGTGGTGCCAGTGCCCGTTGTGTAGCGGCGCATGTTAAAATTGAAAGCAACGTTTGAAAGCAGTATGATATTAGAGTTTGAGGCGCTGAAACCATAGGCGCTTTCAACACGGGTTTTGATACTATCAACCTGCACCACCCTACCGTTGTTCAGGCGCAGCTCCTGCTTCTTCGGGACGGGGGACTCCGAGTGGCACACAATCTCTCCGTCGTATACCGCCTTCATTTCCAGTGCACCCGTGGGAGTGATACCCACGGTGACGTAGGACGGGGGCGGGGCGGGGGACGGCGGCGGCGGGGACGGCGGCGGGGGCGACATCGGCGGCGACGGCGGAGGGGGGGCTGGTGGAGACGGCGGCGGCGGCGGGAACGGCGGGGGCGCGCCGTTGGGAACGTCGCAACACCTGTAGTCGTATCGCACCTCCTTGTGGCGGCCAGGGCAGCGCTGTATGACGAACTCCGACATGACCTGGTTGTTTCTGCACTTGACGTCTGCAAAATGCAATCCGCCCACGTTGGGCCTGCGGCCTCCCTCGGGGCGCCCACACTTGGTTGAAGTGTCTCGGCATTGCCCGCCGTTGTTGAAGTTGGGAATGGGGCAGCACGTGTACTTGAAGAAGCCTCGGTGAAGCGGCGCAAGTTGAATTTGAAAGCAAAATTTGAAAGCGCTCCATCATATATCAGTTTCAAGCGCTTAGGTCCAGGCGCTTTCAGCGTGGGTGTGATAGGGTCAACCTGCACCGCCCTACCTCGGCCGCGATAAGTGCCAGCCTTCCATTCGGACAACGCCTTTCCATTCGGGCACGAAACCTTATGGCGATCGAGGAAAATGACCTCTTTATTGTTCCACTCACGCTGGGGGCGCGTGTTGTGGGTCGAGCATCGCGACGTGCTGCCCTCGGCTTCCTGGCAGTTGTACTTGTAGTGCAAGTCGCCGGGGCCGCAATCAGTCTCCATCTTGAAATCCGTGAGGAACGTGAGCTTGTTGTTTTGGGTGCACCGCACGTTGTGGCGGTCGAGGAACTGGAGGGGTTTGTCCCAAAGGTCGTTGCACCGAGTCTGTCGCCTGAACCGACGTCCTCCTCCTCCTCCTCCTCCCATCTCGGCAACCTCACCCATCTCGACGGAGGCGGCGGCGGATGCGCGCCCCATGCGGGCTGCGGAGCCGTCTGAATCGCCGGATACGATGTGGGCGGCGGCGAACGTGGCAATCACCTCGCCATCCTTGGTGTAGCGGCGTAAGTTGAATTTGAAAGCAAATTTTGAAGGCGTTTCATCATATTATAGTGTCGAGCGCTTAGTTCCAGGCGCTTTCAACGTGCGTCTGATAGGGTCAACCTGCACCGCCCTACCTTGGGGATGGCGCCGATGGACCGCACATACAGCGAGAGAGTGCCGGCGGTGCGCGCCTTGTTGCAGCGGCGCAAGTTGAAATTGAAAGCAAAGTTTGAAAGCGTTTCATCATATTATAGTTTCAATCGCTGGAACCGTAGGCGCTTTCAACTTGGGTTTGATGGGGTCAACCTGTCCCGCCCTACCTTGTCGTCGAGGTGAGACACCAACACGCGGCTGAAGCTCGTCGGTCGGGTCGGCCGTCCGTCGGTCCGTCGGTCGTCGCGCTCCAGGTCACGGTCGAAGCGCAGCGCGTACTTGCCCGCCTTGGTGTAGCAGCGCAAGTTGAAATTGAAAGCAGCATTTGAAAGCGGTTCATCACGTTTTAGTTTCAAGCGCTTAGATATAGGCGCTTTCAAGGTGGGTTTGATCGGTTCAACCTGCACCGCCCTACCTTGGCCTCGATGTCGAGGTACTCCGCGGTGTCAAGCGTTGTGCTCATGGGCGTGAACGTGCCGCTGTCCTTGCCGGTTTGTTCGTGCTCGTGGGCGGTGAACTCGTATAGGTCAGCCTTGGCGCTGCTGGCGTCGCCTTCGGCCTTCCAGGCGCATTCGGTGCCGCCCCCGTCGCTGCCGCCGTCGTCGTCGCCGCAGTCAGCACCGCCTTCGAAGGACAGGTACATGACGCGGTCCTTGGAGATGCGCTTGGTGTTCGTACCCTTCGTGGCGCAGCTGCCGTTGCCGCTGATGAGCACGTCGGGGGACTTGAGAGTGCTCCACTCGTACGCAGCCGTCTTGATGCCGCTGCCGACGCTGGACTCCACGGCGTTCATCACGTCGCCGTCGCACAGCGGCTTGGTGGGCAAGCACGCCGCCATGTTACCCGCGAAGTCGTCGGGGGTCTGGCAGAAGGGCTTGGCGACGTATTCCAGGGATAACAGGCTGGCTTTGGGTGCCTCGTCGCACGTCACCGCGGGCATGGCGCCCTGCTTTACGAACTCCCACTGGAAGTCGCTGTTGGGCTTGATCCCCAGCTGAACGTCGTCCGCGGTGGGGGATGTCTCGCATGACTTGGGCGTCTTGTATTCCATGGTGATGGTACGGTTGCCCCCGTGGGCGATGCGTGCTTGCCGAGAACAGCTTCGGCCACACATATCGCGTAACGAGGTGGTGACTCCGAGGGCGGTGAAGATGTAACGGGTGCTGCCGCGCAGAGCAATGCGAACGTTGCACGTCCCGCGGCCACACTTGAGGTTGCAGGCTCCCTTGCCGAGCGCTTCGCACAGGTTGGGCGATCCCTTCACGTTGCGGCCCGTGGCTTGGATCGCCAGCTTGACGTGCGCGAACGCATTCACGCCCGAGAACCTGAAGTTCCAGAACACAAGCGCCTCGTTCGTATTGCGGTAGAAGGGCGTGGTCATCATGAACCCGAAGCGGTGCATGACGTTCTTGTTCTCGTTAGCGTCCGTCGGGGCGTACAGCGGAATGCCCGGGTAGAATGTGGACAGCGACAGCGCGGTGTACTGGGTCCTGTTGGTGATGGTCCACTCGGCGTTGAGGTTGAAGAAGTTATCCGTGTTGGCCACCGTCGCCACCCGGCGCGCCGCGTAGTGAATAGCGCCGTACGCATTCTCCGCGGTGTACGTCTGGTCCTCCACTTGGTCAGTGTACATGCACTTGGCGATGCCCGTGAGGTTCATGCTCTTCCCGGGGCAGTAGCGGTGGCCCAGGTTGTAGCGGCGCAAGTTGAAATTGAAAGAAAATTTTCAGAGCGTTTTCTCATGTTCTAGTTTCAAGCGATTAGATTCAGGCGCTTTCAACGCGGGTTTCATAGGGTCAAGCTGCAACCTCCCTACCAAGTGGCGGTCCATATCTCCGCTGGTGATCGAGCACCGCGCGCGTCCGGCGCACTCCCGGTGGAGTGCGTCGATCACCTCCTGCTTATCAGCCATGCACGCGTTGCCCGTGGTGTAGCGGCGCCAGTTGAAATTGAAAGCAAAACTTGGAAACAGTTCAGTTCATCATATTTCTGATTCAAGCGCTTAGTTCCAGGTGCTTTCAATGTGCTTAGTCCAGGTGCTTTCAATGAGCTTAGTTCCAGGTGCTTTCAACGCGGGTTTCAAAGGGTCAACCTGCACCGCCCTACCGTGGGGATCATGCTCTGAAAGCACATGGTGGGGTGCTTGTCAAATATGAACTTAGGCAGCAGCGCGGTTTCGCCGTACACCGCATCCTCAAACCCAGTGATGATCATACCCTCGTCGCACTCGAAGAAGCTGTCGTATTCGTAGTGCTCGGCGGTCATGCACGACTTGCACCCGTTCTTGCACTGCTTGTTGCTGTCCATGTTGATGACAACGGCGTCGTTCTTCTCGATGATGCCCATGGCTGTGGAGCCGCAGCGCGCGATCAGGCTGAGCGCCAGGGACCCCGCCTCGCACTAGGGACTGACGGATAATGGTCGCCACGTCATAGGATGCGATTTAACTCAATAATCGAGGGTTCAAAGTGCGTTGGATGACGTGGCGAGCATTATCCGTCAGTTCCTACCTCGCACTTGCCGTCCGCCAGGGCGGCGGCGCTGCACTCGCCCAGGACGTAGCGGCGCAAGTTGAAATTGAAAGCAAAACTTGAAAGCAGTTCATCATATTGCAGTGTCAAGCGCTTTGTTCCAGGCGGTTTCAACGTGGGTTTGAAGGGGCATCCTGCACCGCCTTACCAGGAGGTCGCGCGTGACGTCGAGCTCGCACGTCTCCTTGCCTACACACAGCGCATTGATGTAGCGGCGCAAGTTGAATTTGAAAGCAAAGTTTGAAGGCAGCGCATCAGATTATACTTTCAAGTGCTTAGTTCCAGGCGCTTTCAACGTGGGTTTGATAGGGTCAACCTGCACCGCCCTACCTTGAGGGTCTCCAACAGCTGCACGCGCTCAGCCGCGACAGTCATGCGGCCCGTCTTGATGTCCAGCATGTCCAGGCTGCACTGCGCGGGCATGTCGTCGAAGTTCCAGGGTGGTTGCTCCGCGTCAACCCCCCATGCGGCGTCCTGGAAGTCCAGTACCTCCTGCTCCTCCGCGCACTGCACAATCAGGCGGGTGCCCTCGGACACGCGCACGCAGCTGTGACACACGCTCTCTTTGCAGACGCTGCCCGCGTCCGATAACGTGTTGCGCGAAATGCCCGGGATCCATCCGCCCGTGCCCAGCTTGGCGAGGTCGCCAAGGTGTTGCGCAGCGCCGAGAGCCCTGGTGCCGGACTTTTTCCTTCCGAGCGTGGCGGAGCCGCCGGCGCCGTCGGAGTTCTTCAGTTCTTCCATCTCCTTGGCACGTTGCTTCTCATCATGCAGACGCTCCTTCTCGATGAGCCTTGCTGCTTCGGCGTCTTTCTTTTTCAAGATGCGACTGAGAGCCTTCTGGATGGATGGATCGGCGCCCTCCATCTGGATGTAGAAGCTGCCAATCATGAACTTGTTTTTGGGCAGGAACATGTGGACGTCAAGCTTGGGCTCCAGGGTGAAGAGGTCGAGGTTGAGCAGAATTAGGTCGAACTTGTACATGAACAACAGCTCGACATCCTTCATCATGAAGTAGATACCGGTGGGGATTGTGGTGCCGGAGAGTAGCCGGGTGGGGAAGGGTGACAGGTTGATGGAGGCCTCCACGCGGTCGATCTTCATGATGTCGAAGATCTTCAAGAAATCGCCAATCTGGGCGGAGATGCCGCTCATGTCAATGTCACCAATGGCGCTTTTGATCAGGTCTTCGCCGGTGGACAAGACGTAGTTGGCAATGAACAGAGGAGGAGAGAACTGCGCCATGGAAAGGAATAGGCGCGAGAGCAAGATGTTGCTGAGGCCAAACACAAACGCAAGCTTGTACTTCGGAAACGCCAACTTGATCGACAGAGACATGAAGCCGTACATCGGCCTGGGGCCGAAATGTAGGGGCGCAAGATGAACTTGAAAGCACAGATTTGAAACCAAGATTTGAAACCAACATATGAAACCAACGTTTGAATACGGGATTTTGTTTTTGGTTTCAAGCGCTGAAAGCAAGCGCGGTCAACTGTGGTCGATTAGTTCAACCTGCACCACCCCGCCGAACGGATCGTAGCTGGCGCACGTGTAACGGCTCATGATTTCCTTGTTGAACCGCTTGTCTTTCCCTCCCAGTTGCGAGACTGCCGACGAGTCCGAAGAGTGGGACAGCTGCACAGCGATGGCGGCTTGGCTCTCGTCATGCTTGCTGAGTATATCCTGAGCCGGCAACTTGGGCCTTACACTAAATACTTTTTCAGTTTAACTTTGATGAGCCGTTTTGCGCATAACCCACTGAAGTTATCCCACTGCATAACTCAAAGATGCTCAAGTAAAGCTGAAGTTGAATTCAACAGAAAACAAGCGAGAGAGAGAGAGAAACAGAGACAGAGAGAGACGCTTTCGCGTGTATGAGAAGGCACCAGGCTTTCGCCCTGGCCCCCGTGTGAGAGAGAGAGAGAGCGAGAGACGCTCCCGCGTGTATGAGGAGGCACCAGGCTTTCGCCCTGGCCCCCGTGAGAGTGAGACGCTTCCGCGTGT
>Ga0307489_10000384_pt1 | contig 26213 bp, 46 predicted proteins | sample SB12metaG_FD_202247 | JGI IMG/M metagenome (GOLD analysis project Ga0307489, IMG submission 202247) | Sea-ice brine microbial communities from Beaufort Sea near Barrow, Alaska, United States - SB 1.2 | ecosystem: Environmental > Aquatic > Marine > Coastal | place: USA: Alaska | collected... | reverse complement strand
CTCAGACTGTGTTCTCTCAAGCAGACTTTGATCTTGCTATGCAGACCATTTGGGCAGAAGGCGGCAAGCCTGATTCTGTTTACCTATCATCCTTCCAGATGAACAAGGCTCTTGGCTTTGTAGGTAATAACAACCAGCGTAGCACAGGCGCAACTGGCGAAGTATCTTCTTTGCTTAACGTGTATATGACTCCTTGGGGCAGCGTTTCGTTTATCCCTAGTCGTAACAACCGCGCTCGTGATGTTTGGATCATTGAGAAAGACAAGCTTGCACTTGCCGCTCTACGTCCAATGAAGAACGAAGCACTTGCCAAAACTGGCGACAACGAGAAGCGTCAAGTTGTTGGCGAATGTACTCTTGTTGTTCGTAACGAGAAGGCATTAGGTCTTATTGCTGATTGTACTACAGCATAGATAAAGCACATTAATGTGTTACAATAAAGGAGGCTTCGGCCTCTTTTTTTTGCCTTGGAGAAAGTAATGGCTAAGATAGCAGATAAGTGGGTTCAGGACGGCGACAAGCTGATTCATGTGAAAACACAAGATTGGAACCCGATGCTAGAACGCGCAGAAGCATTGCGCCAAAATGGTAATGCTGAGTTTGGTGAGTCTAGACTAATCGGCGTTATAGATTCAGCGTTGATCAATGAGTGGTTGAAGGAGGCTGGTGTTGCGTGGGATGATCCAGCAATGGATGATGTTATTAAACGCAAGATGTTAAGCGGAGAGTTTGATAAGTTGCGAGTATGGGAAGGTTCATATTAACCAGTAAAGGGTTTTGGCATGGAATTGGAATCATTGAAGGAATTTGCAACTGCTCGCCAGTGTCAGGTTATTGACGCTATTCAAGAGCATGGTAGCCAGAGCAAAGCTGCTAAGGCTTTAGATATTAACCCACGTACCCTAGAGAGGTCATTACAGGCCGTCAAGCGTCAAGCGTCTAAGCGTGGTTGGTCTCCAGATCACGGCATGGTTCATTCAGTGCCATCAACGCATACAGCCAAACGCATATCAACATTGCATGATACGCAGACAGGAACAACAAAGCTTCAGTGGGTTATTGCAGACCTAAAGAAGCAAGCGCAAGAAGACGCACTACAATCCTTTGCAGAGGGTTTAGTTGATGATCTACCCAAGTATACCCCTTTACCTATAAAACCTCTCACAGAGCTTCCTGAGCATCTTACGGCCTATGTCATTGGTGATGCACATATAGGAATGAAGGTTAGCGCAGCTAGGAATGGTGATTCAGATTGGAATTTAGAGATTGCAGAGCGCGTAACAGTGGGTGCTATTGAGAAGCTGATACAAGCTTCTGGCGGTTCTGAGGTTGGTTTAATGTTGGATTTAGGGGACTTCGGACACTCAGATAACCTACAAAATACCACCAGTTCAGGCCAAAACCATATGGACATGGATGGCGACTATGGTGATTCCATATCAGCTCAAGTTAGAGTCTATAGGAGATCAATTGACCTGCTATTAGCTGCACATAACAAAGTTATCTTGATGATGGTTCGTGGTAACCACAACGATACAACATCTCGCTGCATGAACGTGATGCTGCAGTCATTCTACGAGAATGAACCTCGTATACAGGTGTTAGACAACTCACATAAGTTCCAGCACATAACCTATGGCAACAACTTACTTGTGACTCACCACGGCGACCGCATGAAGCCTCAGAGGGCATTTGAGTACACGGCTAGGTCTTTATCTAAGGAATGGGGCCAGTGTGAGCATAAACATCTATTAATGGGGCATGTACATCATGCGACTTCTGTTGAATTGGGCGGTATGCTTTGTGAGACATTCCAAGCGTTACCTGCTGGCGATGCTTGGCATTCTGACAGTGGTTATGGTGCAAAGCGTACTATGAGCGCAATTGTTTTTGATAAAATACATGGTGAGATACAGCGCCACAAAGTTGGTATAGGTCAGCTATCTTAAATCTGATATAATCAACACTTAGTTAACCTTAACAAACACATGGACGCACAATGTCAGAGCAACGACTAGATAGAATAGAAGGAAGTATTGATAGGTTAACTGGTAAGATTGACGATATGGCGGTAGTTGTTACCGCTTTAGCCCGAATAGAAGAGAAGCATGTAGCTGTAGCTAGTCGCTTAGATCACCACGATAATAGGTTAAATAAACACTCTAACGAGATTGATAGCATCAACCTAGCGGTGGCAAGTAACACCCATAAGACGGCTGCTGGTGAATGGTTTATCCGACTACTGATTGCAACGGCGGTGGCTGGTATCGGCTACATGATGAGGTCTTAATGTTTAAATTAGGCAGTAACTCATTAAACAATAGAGCTGGTGTAGATCATAGGCTTATAGAGATAAGTGATCGTGCCATCCAGATTAGTATTATTGATTTTGGTATCCCTAACTCTGGTGGCTTGCGTACCGTTAAAGATCAAGCCGCACTGTTCACCGCAGGCAAATCAAAGGCTGATGGACGCACCAATAAGAGCTACCACCAAACAGGCAGGGCATTGGATTTGTACGCTTACGTTGACGGCAAAGCCAGTTGGGAAAAAGAGCATTTGGCAATAGTCGCTGTTGCGATGATGCAGGCGGCAAACGAACTAGGTTACAAGTTAGAGTGGGGCGGCTTATGGACTAGCTTCCAAGACATGCCACATTTTCAGTTAGGGGGATAATATGGGCTGGTTTTCAGGTTTAATAGGTGGTGGTTCTAGCGTAGTTGAGCCAGTAGTAGCTATCGGTAATGTAATCGATAAGCTATTCACTAGCGATGATGAACGTGCAGCAGGTGAGCTTTTAAAGCAGAAGCTTGCACAAGCGCCTATGCTAGCTCAGTCAGAGATTAACAAGGTTCAAGCAAGCCATAGATCTACCTTTGTAGCAGGAGCTAGACCATTCCTAATGTGGGTTTGTGGGTTCGGGCTTCTCTTCGCATTTGTACTTAATCCTATTATTGAATGGATTGCACCAGAGCGAGGAAGCCCAGATTTGCCGTTAGAGGCTATGATGGAGCTGACTATAGCAATGCTAGGGTTAGCAGGTTTGCGTACAGTCGAGAAGCTAAAAGGCGTAGCTAAATAGCCTTTAACTCGTCCTCAAGAATCATTATCTTGCCATTGTAATACAATTCAAACTTAGGCGCGGATCTTATCGCAGCATTGTAGTAAGATATTTCAGTCTTAATATCATCTATACGCTGTTGCCGCGCCAACTTCTCTTTAAGTGTCACTCGTTAGTTCTCCGTTGAATTTCTCGTTTAATGTACCATTCTGCCTTCAGTAGATCTTCCACACCGCCATCATCGTGTTTTAGATCTGCTCGCCAGATGTATTTTACAGCATTACCTAAGCAAAATGACATAGCCTGCGTTATTTGAATACACTCAATACCGCTTGGGTGACTCTTGTAGTGGCTAGGGTTAATTGAACTAGATTTTAGCTCATCCGCACTAAATGTTGGTTCTATCTTATCCATTTAAAGCTCCATTTATTATTTCTTTTCTTTTATCTTTTATAGCATCATAAAGGTTATGCGTGTGTACGGCACTGCCGCATGAATTGGTAGACCGATTAAGGTGCTTGCCACACTCAACAAAGGTCACGCCCAAAGCTCGTAGGTGAGCAAGTATGTTTAGATCATGCAAGCTCCAAGCACTTTGATTACGCCCATCTATATCTAATACTAACTTTATAATAGTAGGCTCAATTACTTTTGGCTTGATCTTTACCACTGGCACCACTGGCTTGATATGCTCAAACGTAGCAGCGATGGTTGGTTTAAATAGCAGACTCATCTCTCTAGCTCCTTTAGCAGAGCGTCTGCTAAGGTGATTGCTTCACTTGGAATCTCGTTAAGCTTCATTAGAGGAGCCTCAATGCAATATCCTCCAGCTAACAAACCCTGCATAGCTAACCCTGCGAAGTGCTCACGTTTGGTCAGCCCTTCATAGCCAGCTAACGCATCATCATGTAGTGGCATTGCTGGTTTATCTGCGTTATTCATGGGGTTCTCCTTTTGTACAGTCCCACTCTTCAATTACAGTGCTAGGGCTAACACCTTGTTTAACTCTATCTTTAGGCCGAGTATCCTCACCCACTGGCACTTCTTTTTTGGCAAATATACGATCAAAGTTATCGTTAAAGTTCTTGTTTGAAATCTTGCTTACTGGCCTATCTTTAGCACTCATAATAAATCCTCAATATTTACGCCTAACTTTTTCGCTAAGATCATATCTTCAACGTGACGGCGTTTCTTGGTAAATGCTGCATTACTGAATAGGTTTGCAGCTTCATTATTAGTTGCTCCCCTAGCCTCTTTGCGTAGCCTTTTCTTGAGCGCTTTATTGACGCTTGCTGTAATCATCTCGCTGTATATGGTCACAATTAACCTCCTTCACTGTCAGGTATTGATTCTGGGTGATCCCAGTACCACTGAGCCTTCTCTTCGTCCGTCATTGCCAGCCACATGGCTAGCTCTTTTTGTTCGTCTGTTTTATTACTCATAGTGACTCACCTTCATCAATAACGTGCTTCTCAATAGCCTCATCATCGTACTCTGCTAAGAACCTAGACCAAAGCAGCTCATTAGCCTCAGATTTAGCCTCAGACTTATCAACTAGCAGCATGGCAAATACGCAGTCCTTATCTTCAACGTCCATATCTTCCAGTAACTCGTACACTGTAACCCTGTGGCTATTGATGTACACGCTACCAGTAACTACTAGCTCAGTGAATAGGTCATCTCTTGTCTCAAGGATGGTCGACTCTGCTACGTATAAAATAATTATTTTCATAAATACTCCGTTTGTTAGTGCTAATTCGATGACCCATCATACAACGCCTTTTAATGTCATTGCAACACCTTTTTGTATTTAATTTGTACTCAACTGTTTACAACCTAATTCAATAGAGATAGAATGGTTGGGCTTTATAAATAGAACGGAGTATTAAAAATGAAACAAAGCGAATCAATTACAGACCTTGCTACAGCACTATGTCTTGCACAGGCAGAGATGGGTGGAGCTGTTAAGGATAGTAATAACACTTTCTTTAATAGTAGCTACGCAGACCTAACCAGTGTCATTAAGGTAATCAAGCAGCCATTTGCTAATCATGGCCTATCGTTTGTGCAGCTACCAGTAACATCTGAGGGAGGTAAAGGCGTGGGTGTAGCTACTATGTTGATGCACAGTTCAGGGCAGTGGATACAAAGCGAGTACCTATTACCTATGGATAAGGTGACTCCACAGGGCGCTGGTTCAGCAATAACTTACGCTCGCCGTTATGCCCTACAGTCACTTGTTGGTATTCCAGCCGTAGATGATGATAGCGAGATGGCTATGTATCGTAACGATCCAGCTTCTGCGGAACAACTTCCACAGAAACGTGTAAGCAAGAAACTCATGCAAGATTGTATGGCATTGGTTATTAATGCCGAGTCTACTGATGAGCATACGCTAATGAATGAGGCGCTAGGTGAGTTGGATGAAGTTGAAAAGCAGAAGCTATGGAGCCAGCTAACTGGCAAGCAGCAAGAATTTGTACGCAGCAAGAAAGGGATGTAGCTATGAGTGAGGTAACTATTACTATCAAAGATGTAGTGGATGGTGATGCTATGGGAGTTATATTTGACTATGAGATTGTAGATGACAATGAGCATAGTTTAGCAGTATATGTGGCAGACGCTTTAGCTAGCCATGCAATTAAAATATTGGAAGGCGACTTTGCCGAACTAACTGAAGATAAGGTGCATTAATATGAGTGATTACGATAACAACAACCGTGGTGCAATCTGGGGTAACGACAAGAAGGTTAAGGATACGCAGCCAGACTTTACTGGATCTATCCTAGTCGATGGTAAGGACTACTTTGTGAGTGGATGGAAGCGAAAGGCAGGTGCTAGCCCTCAGTCACCAGCACTTAGCTTGGCTGTCACACTAAAAGAACAGCAGCCTCAGAGGTCAGCACCTAGATCTACTCCATCGCCAACAAATAATGCTATTGATGATGATGACGATATTCCGTTTTAGTAGACCGAAAAAAGGCCCACTTGTTTAGGGTGGGCCAAGGTACTTCTGGAGTATTAAAATCAATATACCATACAAAGGGGAATTAAGCATGAACATCGACACTGGTGCCTCATTAAGAGTAGCACAAGCGAAGTTTAAAATCACAGGTGCAGAGCTATCAAAAGTCTTTGAAGTACATCCACAGCAGGTAATTCGCTGGCGTACAGGCAAGGACATGAAGATATCACTCGCTAGTAAGCTGGCTAATTACTTCAGCATCACACTGGCAGAATTTATCTCAATGGGTGAGTCTAATGGCTGATCTAAAGTTCACTGTTACAGTAGATAACGTCAAAGCAGAAATGCTTAAAGTCTGGGACATGGCTAATAAGGGCTTGAAGAGCGGCGAGGCTGTTATTGTAACGCTAGGCCGTGACAAAGGCTCAAGGCTTCAGGAGAAGTGTTACCATGCCCAGATGGGTGACTTTGCCAAACAGGTTAAGCCTAACGGTAATAGGTACAACGTCAAAGCATGGAAGGAGCTTTTAGTGTTTGACTTCGCTAGAGAGCGTCTAGCTATGGACTTGCCATTAAAAGAAGGTAACGCATGGATACCTAGTTTATGCGGTATGGCAATGATACCCAGTAGACCACCAACCAGCGGCTTTAATAAGGATGTGAGATCAGAGTTTATTGAGTACCTATTCGCTAAAGGTTCTGAGTACGGTGTTGAGTTCACAGACAAGACGCTAGCAGAGTACGAAACCTACAAGGCAGCTAATGGCTAACGCTAAAAAGAAGTGTAGGTCATGCAAAGAATACAGCCTAGTCGAATCTGGTATAAAGGTTCCGCTGGGCTTTTTCTGTTCTATGGATTGTGTAGTGGAGCATGGCAAAAAGGGCGCTAGAGTGGCCTCAGACAAGCGCAAGCGTCAAACCCTTACCAAACTAAAGGAATCAGTCAAAACAGCCTCAGAATGGCGTGTAGAAGCTCAAGCAGCCTTTAACGCATACATTAGATACCGTGACAGAGACTTACCCTGTATAAGTTGTGATTCTTCAGGCGACCATGATGGATTGGGTGGCTACTGGGATGCTGGTCACTATCGTTCCAGAGGTGCAGCCAAGCATCTATCCTTCCACCAGCACAACTGCCATAAGCAGTGCCACAAGTGCAATCGTTACCTGTCTGGTAATGTCGTTGAGTACCGTATCAGGCTAATTGAGCGTATCGGATTAGATAAGGTTGAAGCCCTAGAACATAACAACGATACCGTTAAACACGATATAACCTACCTCCGTAGAATCAAACAAATCTTCAAAGCAAAGCTCAAACTCAAAAAGAAACAATAGATTATCTATTAATTCCTAAACAAAAGGGTTTACATTCTAAACGAATGGGTTTACTATTACCTCAAGTTAAGTAATTAAGTAAATAAATAAAGGTGATTAATTATGTTAGAACGCAATATGACAGACCGTATTGAGCGCATCCTTACTGAGAACAAATCTGGCGTTAAAACATACGCCAAGTACGAATCTGCAGTAAAAGCTGCTGATAAGATTACAGCGGAACACATAGCTAGCATTGGAAATTTACCTGACAATAAAATAATCTCTCCAGTGGAGTATGTTATTACCTACATCCCAAGCTCTGGCAGGTTTTCTCCAGTGTTTCTTTTTAACAACTGGAACGCACTTTATCGTTGTGGTGGCTACATCGGCTTTTTTGCTTCACAAGGTTTTATGTCTAACTAATAACGGGGCTTCGGCCCCACGGAGTATCAAATGAGCAAGATCGGAAATTACGTTGTAGAGCTTCAGGAATTAACAGACTCAGTAATGGCGCTTGAGCCTTTTGGTGAGGCGTTTGCCGTAGATGATATTTATGGCTGTGCCCATTGCCTTGATGGAATGAAGCACTCGGATAATTGCCCAGTAATTAAACTGCGCGAAGTCTTAACTAAGCAAGGGAGTAAGGCATGATTAGCGCGGCGGTAATGTGCCTAGCAATGAACCTCTACCATGAGACCCGTGGAGAGACTTTAGCAGGCAATATAGCAGTAGGCTATGTAACGATGAATCGTGTAGCAGATCCTCGCTACCCTGATACAGTGTGTGGTGTAGTACAGCAGGCTAAGTATCACGGATGGGACTTGGTAAACCCCATTAGGAATCGTTGTCAGTTTAGCTGGTACTGCGATGGTATCTCAGATAACCCACAAGACGGTAAGGCAATGTTAGAGTCGGTGATACTGGCTAAACACATCATTGCAGGAACCGTAACAGACATTAGTGAGGGAGCTACTCACTATCACGCAACATACGTTAACCCATACTGGGCAGGCGATATGACCGTTGTTCTTGAAGTCGGACAACATATTTTTTATAAATAAACTGGAGTATTAAAAATGAATAAATCAAATAAAACTTGGAGCAAAACAGACCTTGCTATGCTAAGTACCTTAAAAATCAAAGGCTATGACAATGCTTTTATTGGAGGCATATTAGAGAGAAGTGAAGTGGCTATACAGGTTAGGCTAAGTAAGATTAAACATAGTGGTAAAGATAGTGACGTTATTAGACCAGCTAAGAAGCGCACCTATCAGGCTCGAAACGAGTTAGCCGTAAATACTCAAACCAAGAAGCTAGATGGGGTGGCCTCTAATATGAAGTCTCTGTATGGCCTTTTACTAAGCTTTGCTGGTGGTGTTACTGGTGCAGTATTGTACAGTTACTTTTTCTAAGTAAAAAAAAGACCTACTTGCAATTAAGCAGGTAGGTCTATAGAATAGAATGTGTTGGTGAAGAGGTTACAGCCTCATTCGAGCCAGCGAGAGTCAGAAAAGAACCAGCGCCAACACAGGTGTTAGTTTATCAAAAGCGTTATACCAGCGCAACTTTCTTTCTCCGTGGCATCGAATCTAGCAATAAAATGCGGGTTTATTTGGTGTTGCCGCAATAAAAAACAACGCTCATGCCAACTACAGGGCTTTAAACGTAGGATAGCAATCACCGCACAGGATTGATGGGACTGACCGAAGCAGCGCAATGCCAAGGTACAAACATAGTAAGCGGACACATAGTAGGGAGCAGACCAGCTCAACAAGGATCGTTGAATGGTTTATGCAAATTACGGTGATTGGATCAAGCAAATAGCATACTGTTGGTTAGGGTTACTTCTATAGGTGTCCCAAACCATCTAGTGACGAGTATTGTCTGAAGAAAGTGAGAATAATAATGAACCTACGCCCACACCAAGAAAAAGCGATTGAGATGCTACGTGCTTCACTACGCAAAGGGAATAAACGACCAATCCTTGCAGCGCCTTGCTCATTTGGTAAGACAATTACTGCAGCAGCCCTACTCAAGTCAGCGGTACTTCGCGGCAAGAAGGGCATATTTATCTGTGATCGAATTAAGCTAGTACAGCAGAGCCTTGAAGCGTTCAGCCACCACGGGTTAGAGTTCGGTGTTATACAGGGTAACCACGAGCTAACCAACCGTAACGCACCAATACAGATAGCCAGCATCCAGACGCTAGCACGTAGACCTAAGCTGCCTGAGTTTGATCTAGCCATAGTGGATGAATGCCAAACGCATTACGCCTCGCTAACCAAGATTATGGACACGTACAATAACGTACCATTCATCGGGCTAAGTGCCACGCCATACTCTAAGGGCTTGGGTAAGTATTACGATGATCTGATAGTGCCAATCACCCCACGCGAACTACTGGATCAGGGTTATCTATGCCCAGTGGATTATTATGGTGGACGTAACGTAAACCTTAAAGGTGTTAAGACTAAAGCATTAGGAACTGGTGGCAGTGACTATGATCCTAGCAGCCTAGCAGCCGCTACAGAAGACGACAAAGGGTTAGTGGGTGACATAGTAAAGAACTGGCTAGAACATGGCGAGAACGGGCAGACAATCGCCTTCGCTCCAAGCATTAAACATTCAAAGCACTTGGTTGATACATTCAACGGTGCAGGTATATCGGCAGAGCATATCGACGGATACATGGACGATGAAGAGCGCCAGATGATCTATGATGCGCATGATCGTGGTGAGTTTAAAATACTCTCATGCTCACGGTTACTTAACACTGGTTACGATGCTCCTAAAGTATCATGCCTTATCGATTGCTTCCCTACCAAGTCATTGATTACCTTTGTACAGCGAGCAGGCAGGGTTATGCGTACCTCAGATGGCAAGGACAAGGCTGTGTATCTGGATCATGCAGGTAACGTAGCTCGACATGGTTTTGCAGAGGATATTGTGCCAGATGTACTGGATGACGGTACACAACGATTCGATGAGAAGAAGCTGGTGAAGAAAAAGAAGGAATCTAAGGTTAAAGACTGCCCACAATGTACGCAGCAGATGGTTGGGCTACGCTGCAAGTGTGGCTATGAAGTTCCAATACGTGAGCAGCTAGAGTCTACCAGTGAGATTCTAACCAAGCTAACGCCAGAGCAGAGAAACAAAACAGCAACTAAAGAAGACAAAAGTGTGTTCTATTCCGAGTTATTACTGTACTCTAGAGGTAAGGGCTATAAAGACGGTGGCTGGGCTAGTCACAAGTACCGTGAACGCTACGGAGTATGGCCTAATGCTATCAAGCCTCACATGGTAGATGGCATAAGTGATGAAACTAGAAAATATATAACAAGTACCCAAATACGGTACAGCAAACGGAGTAACGCAGCATGAAAATTTCAAACGAGTATCGCATTGAAGCAGAAGCACATAACTGGATATTAATTCAGAGTCATAAATCTAGTAAGGTTAACAAGAAAACAGGTAAGTACGAAACTATTGAGAAGAAGACGTATTGGTGTACGTTACAGCAGGTGGTTAATAAACTGGTTAAGGACGAGGTTAAAGGATTAGACAATCTGATGGACGTTGTTAATAGTGAGAAGATGATCGCTGACTTAATCCTAAATCAAATATCCTCTGACCTAAGCACAGGGCCATACAGATTACGCAAGCATGGTGAGCAACTATGAGTGTAGAAGCGATCCTAATGATGCTGGATGGCGTTAAAGCTAACGGCAAGAGTAAGTGGGTAGCCCTCTGCCCTGTACATGGAGACAGGACTGCCAGCATGGGCGTGAAGGAATGCCCAGATGGTACAGTGCTAATGAATTGCTTCTCATGTGGAGCTACTGGCATGGAGATTGTAGAGTCATTAGGGTTAAGCGTTAGTGAGCTATTCCCACCAGACTCCAGCCGACCTACTGGCCCTACCCGTGAGCAGCAGGCCACCATTGAGACTGATAAGGTTTGCATGATGATCTATGAAGCCGATAAGCGTGGAGGTAGAGAGCAATCACTAGCTGACTATAGGCGGTATAAGCTGGCTAAAGAGCGTCATGGGGCTATGACAAATGCTTAACAAAATGGCTATAAATTGCATTGGATCTTCAATTGGTATAATCTGCTATCTATGGTTTTTGAACGGAATACTTGGATGAGTGAAGAAGAGTATCAGTCGATGTGTTACTCCAGAGCGGAGGCAGCGGCTATAGTAAGAGAGAATGCTAGGTTAGAGCTAGAACGAGCTAAGGCTGTGAATAAGGCTCGCTGTGGTGCTTCTGATATGAGGGAGGCTATAGAGCTTGGTATGACGCTAGAAGAATATAGAGCAATGGTGCTATAATAACCTTTACGTTAACGTCCACCCCATAGCGGAGACCAATCATGGCAAGACCAACAAAGTACACACCTGAGATACTGCAAAAAGCTCGCACCTATATACAGACTAATGAGAGAGCAGTAGCTACTCACATAGGGCTTGCGTATCTATTAGAGATATCTAATTCAACCATGTATAAGTGGGCTGGAGAAGAGGGTAAGGAAGAGTTTTCGGATATCTTAGACAGAATCATGCAATTACAGTACCTTGAGCTGACTGATGGAAGCCTTAAAGGTGATCTTAATGGCGGTATTAGTAAGCTGATGCTAACCAAGCATGGGTTAAGCGATAAGGTCGATAACGTCAGTAGTGATGGCTCTATGTCCTCTCCTACAGTGATACAGTTGGTGGCTAAAGAATTCGGTGACTTGTAATGAGATATAGAAAGCTACCTGTAGTGATTGATGCTGTTATATGGGATGGAAGCGCAGTTAAGATGGAAGCATTCCTGCATACAGACTGGGGCATTGCTAATGATAAGGATGATCTAGTTATCTTCACACTGGAAGGTGATATGGTTGCAAATATTGGTGACTATATTATTAAAGGTGTGCAGGGTGAGTTCTATCCATGTAAGCCTGATATATTTGCAGCGACCTATGAAGCGGTTACTTAATGTCTACAGTAGATATAGAGCTACCTCCTAAGCTAGTACCTATATTCCAAGGCGAAGCACGTTACAGAGCAGCGTATGGTGGCAGGGGTGGTGCTAAGTCACGAGCCTTTGCCATGATGACTGCAGTATGGGGTTACAAGTTCGGTAAGTCTGGTAAGAGTGGACAGATCCTATGCTTACGCCAGTACATGAACAGCTTGAGTGAGAGTTCATTCGCAGAGATTAAGTCAGCCATACAAGCAGTGCCATTCCTTAACGACTATTACGATTGTGGCGACCATTACATTCGCAGCAAGGACGGTAGGATCAACTACAGCTTTGCAGGCTTAACACGCAACATAGACAGCATTAAGTCAAAGGCCCGCATTATACTGGCATTCATTGACGAGGCAGAGACAGTGAGCGAAGAGGCTTACATGAAGCTGTTGCCATCGATACGTGAAGAGAATTCAGAGTGCTGGGTGATATGGAACCCACAATCTAAAGACTCTGCTACTCACAACCGCTTTCGCGTAAACACTCCAGACTCCTGCAAGATCACAGACATTAACTGGCAGGATAACCCGTGGATGCCTGATGTGCTTACTAACCAGCGATTAGAAGACCTTGAGCTACGTCCTGATACTTATGGGCATGTATGGGAGGGTGACTTCTTAGAGTTCCCTGAAGGAGCATTCTGGCTACGTGAGATTAATAAGGCTCAGGCTGATGGTAGGGTAGGTAAGCTACCAGTAGTAGAGGCTCATCCTTGCATGACATTCTGGGACATTGGTGCTAGTGATGGTTGTGCTATCTGGGTAGTTCAGAAGGTAGGGCTAGAGTTCAGGTGTATAGACTTCTATGAAGCGTGGGGTGAAAGTTACAGCCATGCGGTGAAGTGGATTAAGTCGTTGGATCTAGTGTTCGAGGATATGTATCTACCACATGATGCTGACCATAAGCGCCAAGGCAAGATCAGTAATAAGTCACCTAGACAGATGCTTAAAGAACTAATGCCATCATCTAACTGGCGTATCGTTCCACGTATTCAGGATCTATTGTGGGGTATTCAACAAACGTCTGACATGTTTCCTTACCTGTACATTGATGAGGTTAAATGCGCTAAGGGCTTAGATCACCTCAAAGCCTATCGCCGTAAGTGGTCAAATAGTGAGCAGAGATGGTCACACGTACCAGACAAAAGTGAGGGGCACTCTGAGGCTGCTGACGCACTTAGACAGATGGCTCAGGCATTCGCTGCTGGTGATCTAGGACGTAGCAAGAAGAAGCATCGTGGAGCCTTGAAGCGGGGTATTAAAGGTTTAGCTTAATCATGGTATAATCGCCTTATATTTATTGTGAGGTATAGCCATGAAAACCACTAAGCCAAAGAAGAAGCCTGTAAAGAAGCCTAAGAAGGGAGGTTATTTTCTCTAATGGGATTACTTAGCGCACCACTAACAGCAGGCAGAAAAGCTTCAGCAGGATTAATGGGCTTTGTCGATGATGTTTTTCACGGCTCAACTCATAATATTGATGACTTTAGTAAAGCTAGAACTTTAAACCCAGAAGGTCATTTTGGTGCAGGTCATTACTTTACCTCAAATGCTGATGATGCAAGTGAACATTATGCAGGGTTAGGGCCAGACCTAACAAGTCGAATAGAACAAAGAATGGACGCTATTGATTCCGAGCTTGATGGGTATGAGCTTGACGATCTGTTGAATGCGTTCCCACAAATGACAAACAAAGAAGCAAAGTCTATATCATCTGGCAACTCAGAAGTATTCGATGACTTTAAGCGAAGAGTGGCAACAAAAGAACTTGCTGGCGATAACTCTGGTGCAGTTTACCCTATAAAACTACGAAGCAATAAAACCTACGACTTAGGAACTAAAGAAGATACGTTTATGAAGTATGAGCGTGACTTGCCTGATCGTGATGACTTGGCAGATGAGATCCGTGATGAGTTAGACATTAATGATTACGATGATAAAAGTGATTTTGATGATGCTGTAGAAGACCTTGTTGATGAGCGTTACTATGACGCTATGAATTACGAAGAGCCTCAAGGTGAGTTGGCTGACTTCATGCTGTCTTTGAGTAATCAAGCGGATGAGTATGGGTTTGATGCTAGCGACCTAATGAGCAACATAAATGAAGCTGCAATGGATTCTGATGGATTAACAGCTTTAGAGTTAGATGATATTATGCGAACTACCGAATGGTACGCAGATAACGATCAGGGAAAGTTAATTAATAACGAGGTGTATCGTAAGGCTATAGAAGATTCTGGCTTTGATACAATTAAGCATAAGGGTAATATATTTAATGGTATGGATGTCGAAGATGACACTGTACATACGATAGTATTTGATCCTTCTAACATCCGATCTAAGTATGCCAAGTTTGATCCAGCTAAATCAAGCTCATCTAACATTCTAGCATCTAATCCAGCAGCAACAGCAGGCGCAGGTATACTGGGCTTGGCTGCTATGGCTGGTAGTGATGATGCTGATGCTGGTGTTCTAGGTAAGGCTAAGGGCTTGCTAATGGATACACCATCACGCATGGCTAGGGCTAAGGAGCAGGGGTTTGATGTTGATACTCCTGTTTATCACGGGACTGATAAAGATATTGCTGAATTTAACCAGCCTATTAACTGGGTATCTGAAGATGTAAGACTTGCAGATGACTACGCAAGTATGCGCGGAGTTAAAGGTGGCTCTAATGTGATGGAGTTAGTTTCAAAGCGCCCAGAAAAGTCTTTTGACATGGACTTGATGAATAAAAACAGTACGCCACAAGGTTTGATCGCAGAGATGGGAAGGCAGTCAGGATTTGATAAGCTTCCATCTAAGCTGCAAGATGATATATATGACGATATAGATGATCTAGAAAGTCATTTAAGCAGGACAGGTATTGATAATGCTGTAATGAAAAGGCATCATTTGTTAAATGCTGAGGCCGTTGGAGGAGACACAGTTGAGAAGTTTAAGACTATAGCCTCAAAGATGGGGTTTGACTCTGCAAGCCTTACAGAAGATGGATATAAGACTGTTGGCTATTTTAATAAGCCTGATGTTAGATCGGTTAATGCTAGATTCGATCCAGCCAAAGCAGGCTCTAGCAATCTGCTAGCATCCAACCCAGTAGCAACAGCAGGCGCAGGATTGTTAAGCATGGGTAACGAGATAGGCCAAGAGCCTCAAGGATTGCTAGCACTATCACAAGGCCGTGACGCATTACTAACACCAGAAGAGTCAGCTTACCTAAAGAATAAGCAGGAATTTGATAGTAACTTCTCGGATGATACTGGCTATGATCGTGCTGATATACTGCCATTTAGAGTAAACCAAACAACAGGTGATAGTGAATTTGCTACACCACAAATGCTTAAAGGTCTTCTTGAGGCTTTCTATGATTACGGGCAAATACCTAAGTCTGGTATATTTAATCCGAAATCTTTAGAAGAACTGATATAATAAGCAAAACTTAAAGGTAACTTAATGGCTATTTCAACATACACAGAGCTTAAAGCGTCAATTGCGAGTTGGTTAAACCGTGATGACCTTACAGCTAACGTACCAGACTTCATTGCTTTGGCTGAGTCGTCTATCAATAATGAGATACGTCACTGGCGTATGGAGACTAGGGCAGAGACCTCAATTGAAGGTCAGTTCACTGGCATTCCTAGTGATTGGTTATCCACTATCCGTTTTCACTTAGAGAACAATGGTACTACTGATCTACGCTATCTACCACGAGCAGAGATGCAACGTGTTCGTGCAGAGACTCAAGACTCCACAGGTATCCCAAATTACTACGGTCATAACTCAGGCCAGTTTGAGGTCATGCCAAGCCCTGATGGGCCTTATAGTGGTATACTGTTATACTATGCCAAAGTGCCTGCATTATCTGATAGTGTGGCTACTAACTGGCTACTAACACATCATCCAGACGTTTACCTGTATGGGGCATTACTCCATTCAGCACCATTTTTACAGGAAGATGCTCGCGCTCAAACGTGGGCAGCTCTCTATTCATCGGCTGTAGAGCGTGTTAATGACGCAAGCAGTAAATCAACCGCGTCTGGCTCTGGCCTTCGCTTAAATATTAAGGCTTATTAATATGTCATTCACTACTTTTTTAGAAAACGAAGTTCTCGACCATGTGTTCCGTAATGCTACATACACTCCACCTGCAACTGCCTATATTGGCCTCTACACTACAGCTACCAATGCTGCTGGTGGTGGTACAGAAGTATCAGGTAATGGTTACGCTCGCAAGGCTATGGCCTTTGATGCGTCTGTATCAGGTGCGATTGATAACACTGCTGCTGTAGAGTTTGCAACAGCTACAGGCTCTTGGGGAACTATTACTCATACTGCAGTATTAGACGCTGCAACTGCTGGTAATATGCTTGCTGAGACAGCACTAACTGCCAGTAAGACCGTAGCTAGTGGTGATGTTTTCCGCTTCCAAGCTGGCGAGTTTGACATTACGTTAACATAGTATGCCCGTTAGAGGGTACGGAGCCGCTAATTACGGCGTAAATATATACGGACAAGCTTCTTATGTAGACGCTGGCGCTGTTGTACCTGCCGTATCCTCGCTAACTGCTGCTGCTACGTTAGTACATCAAGGCTCCGCTGTAATAGGTGGAGTTAGTGGTGTATCTGCGTTAGGTCAAATTGTATCTAGCAGTTCTGTTCTAGTAAGCGGGGTTAGTAGTATATCTGCTGCAGGTCAGCTTATATTACAAAGCTCCGCTACAATAAATGCAGTCAGTGCAACATCATCCACCGCTAAGTTAGTACGCCAAGGTTCTGCCTTGATTAGTGCTGTAAGTGGTGCGTCTGCTGTATCTGAGCTAGTGCTTCAAGGCATTGCTGCCATAAACGGTGTTAGTGCTGTATCTGCTTCTTCTCAGCGTGTACTAATTGGTTCCGCTACGATAAACGCAGACAGTGCAGTATCATCTACCGCTGAACGTGTACATCAAAGCTCCGCTGCGATAAGTAGTGCTAGCTCTGTATCTGCTGATCCTCAACTCCTAGTAAGTAGTGCCGCTACAGTAAGCGCTAGCAGCTCAGTTACGTCTTCTGGGTTGTTAATACGTCAAGGTCAGGCACAGGTTGATGCGGTATCTGGAACGGTAGCTAACGCCTCACTTATCCTATCAGGCATTGCTTCTATTAGCTCCGCGTCCACCGTATCTGCCAGTGGCAAGTTATTGGTTGGCGGTAGTGCTGTATTAGCATCTGCAAGCTCAGTTACTGCCACAGGCGCTAAGGTAAGCCAAGGCAATGCACAGGTTAGTGCTGTATCCTCGGTTGTTGCTAAAGCCGCTTTAGTGCTATCTAGTAGTGCTGCTATTGCCTCTGTATCCAGTACGAGTGCCGATGCTCAGTTACTGGTCGGTGGAAGTGCAGTAATTAATTCAGTTAGCTCAGTATCTGCTAGTGGTTTATCAGTGCTACAAGGTTCTGCTTCGGTAGATGCGGTAAGTGGTGCAACTGCTGATCCTCAGTTAGTGTCTGCTAATAGTGCATTAATTAGCGCTACTAGCTCTGTAACAGCTAACGGTTTACGTGTCCTTCAGGGATCTGCTTCGGTAGATTCTACAAGTAATGTATCAGCTATCGGGGTACGGGTAGTCAATACCTCTGCACAAATTACTGCAGCTTCAAGTATAAGTGCAGCGCCATCGCTTACATTATCTGGCGTGGCTTCTGTTGCATCCGAATCAAGCGTATCAGCTACCCCACAGCTACTTAACGGGGCCAGTGCTTCGGTAGATGCTATCAGCTCTGTAGTTGCTAGTGGTTTGGTAATAGGTGGTAACGCAGTACAGATTACCGCAGCGTCCTCTGTAACGGCTAATGCAGGCTTAATTCTATCTGCTAGCGCCTCTGTTAATGCTGTATCTGACGCGGCTGCTAATGGTCAGTTATTACTTAGTGGTAGTGCTGATGTATCGGCTACAAGTGCTGTAACAGCTTTACCTTCGCTCGTACTGATTAGTGGCGCATTAATAGCGGCTTCTAGCTCCACATCTGCAAGTGCTTCAGGATTAGTAAACGGTGCTGCACAAATTACTGCAGCTTCTTCCGTTATAGCTAAAGCCTCGTTTACGTTATCAGGTAGGGCTTCCATTAATGCTGTATCAGGCATTGTGGCTAATAATGGCGCTGTGTTATCAGCATCATGCACTATTAACGTAATAACAGGAGTGGTGGCAACAGGTAGGTATAGGTATGAAGATATACCAGCAGATAGTGCAACCTACGATAACTTACCAGTAGATGTATCAGTGTGGGATGCTGCCGCAAATGATGTTGCATTTTACGATAACTTACCTATAGATTCAGCAGATTGGAATGCGTCGCCTAGTGATAGCGCCAAGTGGTCGAATTTGTAGTATAATTAAACCAGATTATTAACAGGATTTTGCAATGGCAGATACAACTACAACTAACTATGGCTTAACTAAGCCAGAAGTAGGTGCTTCAGAGGACACATGGGGTACTAAGATCAATACCGACATGGACTTAGTTGACACTCAGATGAAGGCTTCTGCTGACGCTGTAGCTGCTACAATCATTGTAGCTAATGCCGCCTTGCCTAAAGCTGGTGGTGCTTTATCGGGTAACGTAACTAATACGTCAACAGGCTCGTTTCAAGTATCACAAGGTACTACAGCAGAGCGTGATACAGGTACAGCTAATGGTCGTTTACGCTACAATACAACAGAGTCATCATTTGAAGGTTACACCGCTGACGGCTGGGGTGATATCGGTGGTGGTGGCCCAAGCTTAGGAACTGATTCAGTTATCCGAACTAACGCTAAAGTCATAGCAGAAAACATTACATTCGCTGGCACTGAGAACGGTAGCTCTGTAGGGCCAATTACGGTCAACTCAGGCTATACAGTTACAGTGGCTAGTGGCTCAACGTGGGTGATCTTATGAGTACAATTAAGGCAAACGATATACAGAATGCCTCTGGTGGAATCCCTACGGTTAAAGGTCAGAAGTTAATACCTACGGCTTGGGTGAACTTTAATGGCACAGGTACAGTGGCTATTAGGGGCAGTGAGAATGTGAGCAGTATTACTGATGGCGGGGTTGGTCAGTACACAATTAATTTTTCTACAACTATGGCTAATGTTAACTATGCTACAGCTTCCTCTGCAATTGAACATGCCTCCACGTATGCTTCATTGTGTAAAAACACAAGTTTCACAACAGCAGGCTACCTTTTAGCTATTTATGGGGATCACACAATAGCCGCTGGCACTAAGACTGATGTAAGTATAATTAGCTCACAAGTAATGGGAGGCCAAGCATAATGTCTACAATCAAAGTAAGCACACTCCTAGCGGCAGACGGTAGCACAACGACTGAGCCTAGTATTCCAGCGTTAGATCAGAGGATGGCTAAGGCTTGGGTTTGTTTTAGTGAAGTGTCTGGGTCTATTTTGGACTCTTATGGTGTTAGTAGTCTAACTGATGTTGATGTAAATAATACAAAGATCAACTTTACTACAGCATTTTTAAATACATCTTATTGCTTAGTGGCTAATGCTGCTAACTCTGCATCTAATCCAGCAGAACATAACGCCAGTGTGATACCTGTATCCACTACACAATGTCAAGTTGAAATGTATACGTCAAATACCGTTGCCGTCGCATCCCCTTACGTTGCTGTTGTTGCATTCGCTAATTAAAGGAACAAACAAATGAAAATCATATATCAAAACACAGACGGCAGTGTAGCCGTCATCACACCAGCAGCGAACTGTTCCTTAACTGACGCACAGACTGCTTTGAAAGACGTACCTACAGGCTTGAAGTTTAAGATTGTAGCTGATGATGTAGTACCTTCTGATCGTACATTCCGTAACGCATGGTCTGTTGATGAGGCTACTTTGACTGATGGGGTGGGTGCATAATGGCTACAGTAATAAGCGGTAGTGACGGTATAACCCTAGAAGCAGGTAAAAATCTTAAATACTCTGCAACGTCATACATTACCCCAGAGAATAATGTATCTGGTGCAGAGGTAAGTACAGCAGGTGTTTTTACCGTTAAGACAGGGACAACCACCCCAGTAGAGCGACTACGTGTAGACAATACAGGAAACGTGGGAGTTAACACAAATTCTCCAAATGCAGGACTCCAAGTAGCATTAGGATTGTCTACGGCTGGTGGCCCTGCTGCTGGTGCTGCTACTGGTGCTGCTTGTTTTGGTAATATCACATCTGGTAATAATTACGGCCTAGTAATGGGTGCTGACGGCACTGGTTGGGGCTATATAGCTGCTCAAAGAACAGATGGCACAGCAGTTTCGTATCCACTTGAAATTCAGCCTAACAATAATGATACACGTATAGGGGGCAACCTTATAATTGGTTCTGGCAATTCCGATTATCAATTAATAGGTGGTATTGGAGCAGCTTCTACATTAGGAACACAAGATTGGAATCACTCCACAAACGCTCGAAGTGGTAGTGGTGCAACACTTTTACTAGGCACTGCTACTAATGGCCCTTCGGGGGCGCAATATTTTCACTCCTTCTGTTTTTTGTACAGCTCTTCGGGGAATCTGACCCAATGGGCTATAGGTTACAGCACCAACCATCGTTACCAGCGTAATCGGTATAATAATACTTGGTCATCTTGGTCAGCATTTTAGGAGAAATGAATGTTATTTGTATATGTAAATAAAGAAGAAAATCGAGTTGTTACCACTTCAAAGAAGCGTGAGTCAGCACTGTACTCTCAGGCAGATCTTAGCGAGTACCAAGTACCTGATGATTTTGATATGTCAAAAGAGATTCCAAGTGACGAGGTTGAAGGTGAGTTCGTTAGGCTTGATGGTTTTCTAAATGCTACTGAGTTTTTAGGACGGTATAACGCTGACTATAAAGCAAAGCGAGTGCATGAATACCCATCAACGGAGGATCAGCTTGATAGTATTTTTCATGGAGGTATTGACAGTTGGAAAGCAGATATTCAATCCATTAAAGATAAGTACCCTAAACCATACTAATATTAATCGCTCGTATTGAAGCATTAGAAGGAACAGTATAATGATTACAGTAGACATGACCAAAGCCAAGGTAATTGCACACGACTCACGTAGAGCCACACGCAACGCAGCCTTTGCACCTTTAGATATTAAAGCAACCATCCCAGCAGAAGCTACAGCAGCCGAAGCAGCCCGTGAAGTTATCCGTACAGATGATGCAGCATTGCAAGTGTCTATGGAAGCAGCGAGTACAGCGGAAGAGCTAAAAGCACTGATGCCTGTTGCTGCCTAAGTGTGGTCAGACTTAACCAGCTTATACCCAACCCACATAGCGCCTGCCACAGCGCCAGTGGGACAGGTGTTGGTTACTGAGCCACAGGTAATAAGGAAGCAGGATTACATGCGTATACAGCCTCCAAGTAAGCCTTATTCGCCAACCGCGTACAGTACGCTACATTGGGTGGCTAAATGCTAGCTGAACTCGCAATAGCCAATGCTGCCTTCAAAGTTATTAAACAAGCCTTATCTAATGGTAAGGAGCTATTTGATGTAGCTGATGCCACTAGCAAATACTTCAAAGCTGAGAACGATATAGCTAAAGAGGTTGCTACTAAAGGCAAAGGTTCGGCACTTGAGGCTTATCAGGCACAGCAGCAATTACGCAAGCAAGAAGACGAGCTGAAGTATATGCTCAACAAACAAGGTCTACTTGGATACGCAAACTTCGTGCAGTTTAAAGCGGAGTGGTCAAGGGATCAGAAGGAGCAGGTAAGACTTGAGGCGCGTAGGCGACACCAGCGAGCCAAAGCACTGGAAGAGAACGTCACCATCGGCATTAAGATTGGTGGTACACTGTTATTAATAATGGGAGCGCTCTTCGGGGTTGCTATTTACTTGAAGGGATAGACATGGCGCTAATCAAATTGGATTTACCTGCAGGCATATACCGTAACGGTACTGACTTGCAATCGTCAGGGCGCTGGCGCGATTCCAACCTAGTACGCTGGCATGACAATACCCTACGGCCCATCGGTGGGTGGAGACCTCGCAGTGACACAGCTACAGCCGCTAAGGTTCGTGGCTTACACGCATGGATAGATAACGGCTCTGATCGTTGGATTGGTGCGGGTACTTACAATGCGCTATACATTTATAATTCGGCTGGAACCCAGTATGACATTAGCCCAGCAGGATTGGTGGCTGGCACTGAAGATGCCTTAAACCCTGTTGGCTACGGTAACTCATTCTATGGTCAAGAATACTATGGTATTGCTCGTATAGAAGCGTCTACGATCACACCAGCAACTTCATGGGCGTTAGACTCATGGGGTGAAAACATGGTGGCCTGCTCTAACGCAGACGGTAAAATTTACGAATGGTCGCTAGTTACAGGTACTCCAGCGGTAGTGATTGCTAACGCACCTACCAGTTGTAGATCTATTGTAGTGACTGAAGAGCGGTTTTTAATGGCTCTTGGTGCTGGTGGTAACCCACGATTAGTACAATGGTCAGACCGTGAAGATAACACTACATGGACTCCAGCAGCCACTAACGAGGCAGGTGATCTAGAGCTGCAGACAAGTGGACGCATTCAGTGTGGCGTTAAGGTTCAGAACCAGACGCTTATACTAACCGATACAGATGCTCATGTTGCTAGCTATAGTGGCCCACCTTACGTTTATGGTATTGAGCGCGTAGGAACATCATGTGGCATTGTCTCAGCTAGTGCAAAAGCAGTGGTAGATATTGGCGCAATATGGATGGGGCGTAGATCATTCTATGGCTATAATGGCGGTAAGGTTACAGAGATCCCATGTGACGTATCAGATTATGTGTTTTCTGATATTAACGTAAGCCAGATCAGTAAGGTGGCAGCAGTATCTAACGCTACTTACGGTGAGGTATGGTGGTTCTATCCGTCTGGTGCCTCAAACGAAAATGACCGCTATGTAGCGTATAACTACAACGACAATACATGGTCTATTGGTTTGATGGCTAGAACTGCTGCTGTTGACTCTGGCGTATACCGCTACCCTATAAGCGCCTCTGCCACAGACAAGAAACTTTATGAACACGAGATAGGCTTTAATTATGATGGTGTTGAACCATTCGTAGAGTCAGGGCCAATCTCTATCGGTGACGGCGAGAATGTTATGTCGGTTACCCAGATGATACCAGATGAGAAAACGCAGGGCGATGTTGACGCTATATTCAAAACTCGATTCTATCCCAACGATGTGGAAAGAACATATGGGCCTTTTAACATGGCTAACCCCACTAGCCTACGTTTTACTGGCAGACAAATCCGTATGCGGATTGAAGGCGTTAGCACTAGCGATTGGCGTGTTGGCATTAACAGATTGGAAGTCAAACAAGGAGGCAAGCGTTGAGCATCTTAGATGTACCACCAAAGCTCCTGAATGATAACTGGCCTCAGTGGGCGCAGCGTACATCGTTGTGGCTTGCTAGGACTCGTAGCTCATTACGCTTTAAGGTTGCTGATGAATCGGCAGCAGAAGACGGTGTATTGCTATGGGATCAGATAGAATCACAGCCTGTAGTATCGCTGGATGGTGAGTACGTGCCTATTGTGTTAAGGGGTGGCTATGGTGCTTTTACAAGAACTACAGACGCTACAATCACTACGATAAACACAGCAACAACAATTCCATTAGACTCTACAAGCTCTGCTGAGGATATTGCGTTAGGCACACCAACATCAAGAGTTGTATTCGCTGATGCGGGTATCTACATGCTATCTTTCTCAGCACAGTTAACGTCAAGCAACGCCAGCTTAAAAACAGTATGGTTTTGGCCTAGAGTTAATGGCGTGGACGCTCAGGGATCTACTATCAAAGTATCGATCAAAGAGAATGACACAACTACAGTTTTGAGTCGTACACAGATTTTTAACGTCTTTGCAGGTGATTACCTAGAGATTATGTGGGCAAGTGATAGCTTGGCTATTAAGCTTGAGGCGGTTCCTGCTACAGCGTTTGCACCATCGACTCCAAGTATTGTTCTTACAGCAGCTAGAATACGTCAACTATGAATGAGCTAGAGCGTTGTAGAGGATGGATTGATGCGGCTTTAGAGTATGGTGGTGGTACTCATTTATTCGAGGATATTGCAGAAGCGATCACAGAAGGTCGTATGCAATTATGGCCTGCTAAAGACTCATGCCTTGTTACAGAAATTACAGCATATCCAAGGAAGAAGGTTCTACATGTCTTTCTTGGTGGTGGAGACCTGAATGAAATTTTGGGTATGCACGAATCAGTGGTACAATGGGCCATAGACCAAGGTTGCGAAAGTCTTACTATGACAGGTCGCAAAGGTTGGGTTAAGGCATTACAAAATGACGGCTGGAAGTCTCAGCTAGTGTTATTAGAGAAGAGGTTCTAGGCATGTCAAAAGGCGGTTCAACAACAAGCACCACAGAGATTCCTGCATGGCTGGAAAATGCAGCTATCGAGAATATCAACAAAGGCCGTGATGTGTCTCAAATCGGCTATGTACCATACTACGGCCCAGACGTAGCAGCCTTCTCGCCTATGCAGCAGCAGTCTATGCAATCTACTGGAGGCGCAGCAAGTGCCTTTGGATTGGCCCCACAAGGCTTTGACGCTACTGCAGGCATTCCAGAAGCTCAGACATTCGCTGGTGGCATTCAGGGCTACTCTAGTGCGCCTATGTTTCAGGAATCGGTTGACCAGCTTAAAGCTAATAGACCTGCTCAGTATCAAGCTATGGCAGATATGTTTATTGACCCAGTTACAGGCGCTCCAGCAAAGAATAATTACGCTCCTACTGTAGAGCAAGTAATGAATACTAATTACGCTAAGGGTGGCAATATGTCCGCTGTAGCTGGTGGCCTAGCAAACTCTTCTGACGGAGCTTATTACGGCGTTAACAACCAATACAACCCATACGGTTACAGCAACCCTACAGAGGATATTTCTGGTGATGGTGTAATTGATTACCGAGATATGAGCTTTGGTGAAGGTGGTCGAAGGGATATACCTTGGACTGAAAGCTTGGGCAATACTATTTTTGGTGGAGTTGATAGGGCGGTAGATGGCGCACAAGGGCTTCTATTTAACGCTAGAGGCTTAGGCGATGCTCCAATGACTCAGGCAGAGGCTTTATCTCAGATGAACGCAGGAGCTGATCGTTACGCGGCTAGACTCGCTGAAGAGGCACAAGCTGACACTAACGCTAGGTATTTAGAAAACCTAAACCTAAGCGCAACTACATATCCATTACCTTCTCCTGTTATTAAAAGTGGTGGTGGCAATGGAGGTGAGGGTGAGTATATCGGCGGCGGTAGTACATATAGCGGTGGCGGTAAGGCAGCGTCTTCAGGTTATGGTGGTATTTCTGGCGGCAGCGGCAGATAGTCTACTAATTTAAGTTAAGGAATAAGATCATGGCAGCACCACAGCAAGGCGGTTTTAACGTCAACACAGCAGCAGCTCAAGGCATACAAAAGGCAGGAATGGGCGCAGCGTCAGAGATGGGTTACCGTCCTATGGCTATTGGCGCACCAAGCCAAGCAAACCTGCAGCAATACACGAACCCGTATGAAAATCAGGTTGTTAATCAGTCTCTATCCGATATTGAACGAGCGCGACAGATGCAGCAGAATGTTGGCGGTGCACAAGCAGGTGCAGCTAATGCGTTTGGTGGTTCACGCCACGGCATTGCAGAGGCAGAGACTAACCGAGCTTATGCGGATCAAGCGGCACGTACAGCTTCAGGCTTGCGCCAGACAGGTTATCAGAACGCTCAAGATATGGCTCGCCAAGCTAGTATGCAGAATCAACAGGCAGGTCTACAAGGTTCACAGCAGCGCCTACAGGCAGGCTCAC
>Ga0307489_10000382_pt1 | contig 26234 bp, 43 predicted proteins | sample SB12metaG_FD_202247 | JGI IMG/M metagenome (GOLD analysis project Ga0307489, IMG submission 202247) | Sea-ice brine microbial communities from Beaufort Sea near Barrow, Alaska, United States - SB 1.2 | ecosystem: Environmental > Aquatic > Marine > Coastal | place: USA: Alaska | collected... | reverse complement strand
CGGTCCCACTGGACCCACAGGCCCAGCGGGAGCTGATTCTACGGTTGCCGGACCCACTGGACCCACAGGCCCAGCGGGAGCTGATTCTACGGTTGCCGGTCCCACTGGACCCACAGGCCCAGCGGGAGCTGATTCTACGGTTGCCGGACCCACTGGACCCACAGGCCCAGCGGGAGCTGATTCTACGGTTGCCGGACCCACTGGAACCACAGGCCCAACAGGCCCAGCGGGAGCCGACGGTGCTGGTTCTATCTCTTTCTCCTTTGGCGACGGCGTGAATGCGATTGTCGCCGCCGATGCGCCAGACCTTGTTATTCCCTACGCTGACAGAGCCGCGACTGCGAGCGCGTGGTATGTTGAGGGGCAGGGCGGAACAGGCTCATGCGAAATTGATGTGTTGGTCGGTGCGAGCGGCAGTGAGTCCAGCATCGCGGGGACGGAAAAACCCACGATCTCGGCTTCGACGGCGGGAAGTGATGCAACCCTCACCTCGTGGACGGCGATCAGTGCGGGGGATCGAATCACTCTCCAACTCTCTTCGTCTTCGACCTTCAAATACATCACCGGAAAAATTATTTATTGAGATGTTGAAACAAATAATAATCCAGCGAGGCGTTACGCAGAGAAATACCGCCGTTGAGACGCCCGATGGGGATCTCCCGGAAGATCCATTTTACGAAATAGTTAGAGCGACCGTTGATTCTACTGGCGTGACATATTGCAGGTTGCAGTATGTGTCCGGCGATAGTTACAAATGGAGCGGAGATCATACAGAGGTGGATGAATCCACAACTGAGGAAGATGAGCGGTGGATAAAGGAATAAACTCATGGCGACTTATTATGTAGACCCTCAAAACGGAGACAATGGAACTGGAGACGGTTCCATCGGAACTCCGTGGGCGACAACGCAATACGCTATTGATAACGGAACATGGAGTACGACTGTTCCCAATACCCTAAAAATTGCCAATACCGCAGCAGAGGTATTTACTGCGAGTTTGACTTTAACAGGACTTTCTAATCGTGAATACCCATTTTTATTTGAAGGGTACGACGCTGGCGGATCTTTGACTGGTGACGGGCCATTTGGCACGACGATTGACCCAGTGGGAGAATGGGATGGAGATAATGCAATAGCGACCTTTCACGGTTATCAAGGCTATATCTCCTTTAAAAACATGAAAATACACGGAACCACTAGCTATTTAAGTCGGACGAGTGGCGGTATCATGATTAATTGCGACGTCTCTGACGTAGGAACTTCCACTGGACCAAGAGGGCTTGCGTCATTGGCCAACAGCCGTATTGATGGGGATACCAGCTCTCTCGGAACCTTGTATCAGTGCGGCAACGTAACTTGTTGTGAGGTAATAGGTGGAGCGATTGGTGTGTACATCATCACAGGATCAAGCGTTGTTGAGAATAACCTGATCAGAGGGCAGTCAGGGAAGACTGTTCACATAGACGACTCTACTGTATTTAGAAATAATACGCTTGATGGAACGGGGGGTGACTCAGATTTGGTTGGTGTTTTGATTGATCTCTCTCAAGAGATTGTTCAAGTCTACAACAACGTATTCGCTAACTTTAGCGGAGCGACAGCGAAGGCGCTTGAGAGTCAAACAGGAGCGAACATGGTGATATACGGTAACAATTCTTACTACAATAACACAACGGATACCGATATCGTTGCAGACCCGGCAACTACTTTACCTGATTTCTCCGAAACCTCAGATCCATTTACAGACAGGGCTGGTGGGGATTATTCGATAACATCGGGCGCACTGAGCGTTGGCGCATCCTTGTTCACAAATGCGGACCCAAGCAACCCAGACGATTTGGGCGCGGTTCAGGATTACTCTTCTGGAGGAGGTGGAGGATCAGTCGGAGTTCCCGCATCCGTTTGCGGGCTTTAAGCAATTATTTTTTCTTTTACGCGGGCGAAAGTTTGAAACATGATCACAGCTTATTTATCGCCTCATGGCAAAGAAAAGATCGTCGCGGCGATCGGGAACGGTGTGGCGTGGGTTGGCGCTATTTTCGCGAACTCCATGGATGAGGCCCAGGCTATCGCGGGAATCTTTGCAGGGTTCGCGGCGGGAATCGCGTCTTTGGTAACGGCGATTTATTTTTTAATTAAAATTAAAAGGAAGCAATGAGATGCGGGAAAATAGGCTCGAATGTTGATGTGGCAGTCCCTTGTATTTCCTGTCGATCTGGTTTTGACAGTCTTTGAAAAGCATACCCCGCGCCGGTTGTGCTTTATGAAAATTGAAAAATTAGAAGGATTGGGAGTTTCAACGCATCAAGATCGAGTCGAAGAAGTGATACGAAGTTTAAAAAGGGGAGAGTGTGTTCGTATCATTCCCCTGGCGGAAGAATGGGGAATGAGCGTTTCGGTTATTAACAAATGGGCGCAGCGTTCAGGCGGTTATTTGCTGCGCTGCTTCCCCGGGTCACCACGCCCGAGCGGTTTTTTAGTGAACCCCAAATACCATGCCAAAGATTGAATCGCTCGCCGCTGTTTCGGCTAAACCTCCCACCGCGAACGAGAAGAAGCTCGCGGCGGCGTACGAGAAAATCGGGAAACTGAAGGGTGAGGTAAAAGAGCTCACCACTCAGCGGATCCTTTTGAATAAGTCGTTGGAATCATCCCGGAAAACAACGCGGCCGAGGTTCACATCGAGGAAGGCGGGAACGCGGAGGAAGTCGGATTGGGTTCGGGTTATCGTTACGGATACGCACGGCGCGAAGATCGACAAGGATGCGTTTTCTGCGGTCTTGAGTGATATCAAAGAACTGGATCCGGATGAAATTGTTCATCTGGGTGATGCTGTCGATTGTGGCGGGTTTCTCGCGGCCCATCACACGCTGGGGTTTGTCGCACAAACCGATTACACGTATGAACAAGATATTGCTGCGGCAAATGCCCAGCTCGATGCTTTGCAAGCGGCAGCTCCCCGCGCTAAGTTTCACATGCTCGAGGGAAACCATGAGCAAAGGGTTGAGAAATGGGCAGTCACCACCGCGTTGAGGAGTGGAAAGGATGGGGAATTTTTGCGGAAATTGGTGAGCCCTCACAGTTTGCTCCACCTCGAGGAGCGCGGGATCCGATATTATCGCGAGTCTGAAAAGATCGACGGCGGGCGGGTGCCGGGGTGGTTGAAGCTCGGGAAATGTTGGTTCGTCCACGGCATCTCGACCAGCAAACACGCGGCGAGTGCTCATTTGCAGAAGGCCGGGGGAAATGTGGTTTACGGACACACCCACAGGATTGATTCAGCTTATACAGACGGGCCGGAGATTGGACAAATCGGAGCGTGGAATCCCGGCTGTTTGTGCGAACTACAACCCTTATGGAGACATACCAGCCCGACGACCTGGGGGCAGGGTTACGGGGTTCAAATGGTGAACAGATCCGGCGAGTTTATGCATTTCAACGTGCCTATTTTGAACGGGAAAAGTTTGCTGATGCCGTTGTTTCGGAAATAAAAACGCGACTTCGTTTTTCGTCCGCGCGGAATTATTTGGGTGCGCTTTTGACACGGCGGCTGGTTCATGGCACTACCCGCAGCAGAGATCATCCACGGCACCGCAGTCTCGAATACAATGGTCGATGAGGCTAATTTGCTCGTCACTTCGTTAGAGACATCAGCCACTCGCGAAAAGAAATCCTTTAAGGGCGCTAATGGAGCGGATGCGGTGTGGAAATATATCAACCCTCTCCTGACGTTGTCTTTCACCGCTTATGTTTCTGCGTTTGCGGGATTTGCGGATGAGATGCCGGGAACCGCGATCACTGCCCTGGCGAATTTTGCGGCCGCAACGCCGACACTTCGGCATGGTTTTGACGCTTCCGAAGGCGTGATCGTTTACGAAGATCCGACCACCACGGAAAACATCGAGGGCGATTTGCCAGAAGTTTCTTTCACGGCGGTTCACGGACCGTTCATCGCGTAAAGCGCCACCCGTGCAGGGTGAATTTTTTAAAAGACAATCCGAAACCCAATCCAGAAAATGACTAAAGCAGACCAGACAGAAATCGAACGCCGGATCGATGCGGCTAAAGTTCGTCGCAATAATTGCGATGATCCCGTTTATCAAGATCGGCAGGATGCCATGATCGAGCAGCTCGAGGGCAAACTGGCGCTCGAGGCATTGATTTCGGAAGTCCCTATTGCTGGACCGATCATGGAAATTCCGATCGTTGAGAACGGAAATGACGGGCTCGCCATGGATGTTAAAGGGTAAGCAATTCCTTTACGTTCTCCCCATGAGCACATTTACAAAGCAAACCCGCAACCGGAAGGTGGCGGCCGCGATTGCCCCGCTCGGTTGTCCGATCAAAGTGGAAATCATCGAGTGCGATTCCACCGGCGAGGTCGATGTGGCTTATCATATCCACCTTGATGGACCCGGCATGGATCGGCGAGCGGTGGGGAATTTGATCAAAGGGCTCACGGATGGCACGCTCGAAACCAACACGCCGCACCATGCCGTTCTGGACGGGATGCGTGGGATTTTGAATTGTGCTTTGTTGCGGGATTGGAAGGAAAAAGGAAACCCGTATCACCTCAAAGAAATGGATCGGCGATGGGTTTATCATCCCGGCGCTCACGGCGTCGAATTGGCGGGCTCGGGGAACCTGGTGAAATCCACCGACGACTGGATGGCGGCGGCTCTGGCTACCGTTGGAATCCCGATCGTAAATTTTGACGGCGCAGCCTGGTATTTTCCGGAGCGTGGTCTGAGTCCTTCCACCCTTCCCACGGCAGACGTGATCGATTCGTTTCGGGGAAAGGGACATCTCGCGGGGCTCGCGGACGATACGGTGAGTTGGGGATATCATGCCGCGAGGATTTACGATGCTCTCACCGATCGGGTGAACAATGATATTCGGCTCTATGCGATCACCCGCCCCGGTGGTGGATCGATCGGGGCTGTGGTCCGGAGCGATATCACCGGCAAAGGAATGGATCAAGTGGGGCGATTCTTTGGGGCATGAAAGAAAAACGGTAAATTTAAAACAAAAAAATGAGTGATCAAAATATTGTAGCAATCACCGGTCGTTTGGGTCGGGATCCGGAATTGAAAAACCTTGCATCGGGATCCTCGGTTGTGGATGTCTCGGTGGCGGTTCAGGATGGCTGGGGTGATAAAGAATCCACCGCCTGGATCGGCGTGACGTTTTGGGGGAAGGCCGCCGAAGCTATTTCCAATCACGGCCATAAGGGAATGAAATTGTGGGTTTCCGGGCGGTTATCACAGGAAACGTGGGAAACCGATGGCAAGAAAAACACGAAAACGAAAGTCACCGCATCGCAGTGGGGTTTTTGTGAACCGAAGAAAAACGGGGCGAGTTCAAACGGTCCACCGTCCAATCAGCCACCGGCATCTCAGGCGAGTGATGAAATCCCTTTTTAATCATGCTTACAGAATTTACCAATACGGCGGACGACATCGAACCGGAAACGGTTGCGATTGAGGATGAATCACCGGAGTCCGAAGTGGATCAGGCATTGATCGAAGCGAAAGCCGCCGCGAAGCGGGCCGAGGGTTTCGTCGATGGCGGGATTTTCAGCCTGAAAGATAAGCCATTGCATCCGTTTAGCTCCGGGCGCCGGTCGTTGTTTGAGGAACTTCGGCACGCGGTGGGCGCGGGTTCATTGCGGTCGGTCCTTTCCGATATGGAGGAACACGGAGAACCGGCTGCCTTCCTTCCTGAAGCTGCGCGGATTCTGTTTTTGTGTTTTCATTCCTTCGATGAGCTCATCGCAATCCGTTTGGAAGCGGGATCTCTGGTGAAGATTCAGATCCAGATCGATAAATGGCTCGATGAATCGCTCCCTAATGAATTGGCGCAGCGGGCCGCGTGCGCGTTGGCTTTGCAGATTTTCAATCAGGCCAGTCTTAATCAGGCCGAAGCAGCTCCCCGTAAAGGTGGCGTTGGAAATTCGAAAGGAGGTGATTCCATAAGCCTGGGGGAGTCGGGATTCCCTATTGGGAAGCCTTTTACATCACCGTTATCGCCTCAAGGCATAGTTGGAGCGAACACTTTATCAGATGGGATCTCCCCCTCGCCCGGGGCTGGGCCTATTACCACAGCAGCCGAATGCTAGATGGCGAAGCGATGCGGTGGCCGGATCCAAGGCTCCGCAAAGTGAGCCGGTGGTTTGATCGGGTGAAGAAAAAGATTTTAGGAAAAAGACCAGAAAAGTAAAAACCGAAAACGAAAAAACGAAGATGAAAGCAAAAATGGAACGCGGGATAAAACATTTGGTTTCCCCGATCGAGCAGCGGCGGATCGCCTTGCGTTATTTAGCCTCGCGGCGGTGGGGGTATGGTCCCGAAGATGCAGCCCGGACGATCGGTATCGATCACCGGACGATTAATGTGTGGGTGAAACGTCACCACCTGCCCTCGATCAAATCACAGGTAGCTGCGAGTATTCCGGACGGGCCTTGGCAAAATAAGCACAACGGAAAACGATGGTTTGATATGCCAGGCAGTAATGAGGACGTCCAGAAATTAAATTTCTTTTTGTTCCGGCGCGATTTGCATTTTTCGAGTAGTGACCAAATGCGGGCCAATGTCGAGAGGGTATCGGCCGCGAAAGTTCTTCAATCACCAAAGAATAAACCCTCGGCGTTGGATAAGTTCGCGGATGCGCTGGTGCTGGGCTGGTCGGGTTCGTGGAATTGAGGACGAGTGAAAATTTACCCGTTGAGGCGTTGGTGGTTTTGATTGTTCTGCGGGGTTTCGATCTAACAGGGTTGGTTCGATGAATTAACAGGGTTGGTTCGTTCTGATCGACTGACAAAAGCGGCGTTGTATGGCTGACGCTGATGCAACCCTCGGGTGGAATAATCGTGATTTTAAAAAGGGCGCTCGAGAAGCGACCCGGACCCTCAACAAATTTGAGGGCGGTTTTAAAAAATCATTCGGCGCGATTGGCAAACTGGCGGGTCCGGCGCTTGCTGTGGGCGGAATTGTGAAATGGGGCGGCGCGATTTTTGAAAGTACCCTCCGGCTGGAGGAATTGAAAGTTTCACTCGAGACGGTATCTGACGGAACGGAAACCCTTGATGATCAATTAAATGCGTTGCGGGAAACGGCGAAGCTCCCGGGATTAGGATTTGAGGAAGCGATTGAGGGATCGGTCCGGTTGCAAGCGGCGGGCATTTCGGCATCTCAATCGCGGGAAGCCATTGAGCAATTCGGAAACGCGCTCGCGGCAGCCGGTAAAGGCAAGGCGGATCTGGATGGAGTTATCCTGGCGCTGACTCAAATTTCGGCGAAAGGTAAAATTTCAGCCGAAGAAATCAACCAGATAGCCGAACGGGTTCCGCAGATCCGGACAGTCATGAAAGAAGCCTTTGGTACGGCCGTGGCGGGAGATATTCAAAAGCTCGGGGTGAGTGCGGAAGAGTTTATTTCGAAAACGGTGGGAGCGTTGGGCAATTTGGAACGGGCGGGAAGCACGGCGCGGAATGAAATTGAAAACGCAAAGGATTCAGTGGCCCAGTTAAACATGGCACTGGGCGAAAAGCTCGGTGCTGCATCAGTGACGGGTGGGGTTGCTGCATTTTGGGGCGATGTGGCGGCGGATCTAGCAACGGCGATTGAAGGCAAGGAGTTGAATTTTGAGGATTTTGTTAAAAAGGGCAGCGGGGCAAGTGCTAAAATTGCGGCGAAAAAAGAGATTCAGGAATTGTTGAAGGAAGCAAATCAGGCATTTAAGGATGGTAATTTGGAGTTAGAAAAAAGTTTGGATAAACGGCGGCGCTTTCTCGAGGAGGGGCTTTTAAATTTTAATTCATTTTTCCGCGATACGAAACAGGGCTTAATTGATGAGGATAAGGAAAAAGAAAAGGAGGCATCACCCGAGAACGACCCTGAAGCTCGATTGCAGAAATGGATCGCAAAAATGGAGGAGGCGCGGGAATTGGCGGCAGCCTTGAAATTGGAAATTGGCGAAGCGGAATTTAATGTGGCTGCCGATCCTGAAAAACTTGCCAAGCTAAAAGCCGACCTCGCGGGGGTTTTGGAAGGCGAAGGCGTCCTAAATACTGATGAACTCCGAGCCGTGATTGCCGGTGCGGAGGCATCCGGCGATGCGTTGGGGTTAGTGACGGCTTTGGAAGCTCTTAAAGCATCTCTCCCTATTACAAAGGAAATCGAGGCAGTTTCCAAGCGAATCGCAGAAACCGAAGCTCGTAAATGGGACGACGCGCTCGAAAAAGGAAAAGAGGCGGCGGACATGCAGAAAGAGGCCGAGGACGCGAGCAACGAAGCACGGGAGCGAGACGCGATTTTGGCGAAAAAGCGGGAAGAATTCGATTTGGAACAGCAAATCCTCGCGGCTCGGGCCGCAGGGATGAAAGATGAGGCGGACGAGCTCCAGAAGGCGCTCGATCTGCGGCGGGATGCGGAATCGATCGCCCGTGATCTAGGGGTATCGGAAGCGGAGGCGATGGCGTTGGCAAAGGAAACGGCGGGATTTAAAAAGGACATCAATGATCTTGAGAAGGATCGGACAGCGGCGGAATCGGATGCGGCCGCCCGAAGTAAAATTTTTAAGAAGGGCGAAGATGAAAAGCGGCTCACCCGGAAAAGTTTTCAGGGATTGGACGGGCCGAAGGAGTTCTCCGGTTTGGACGGACTCACGAAGCTCCAGGAGAGGGTCGGCAATAAAGGGTTGTTAGACAAGGTGGCGAATGATGTGGGGAGCGAAAACAAAAAACCGGCGGGAAAAGCGAAAGATCCAGTTCTTTCAGTCGCGGAGAAACAGTTGATTGCCAGTGAACGTACCGCCGTAGCGATTGAAAATTTAACAGCAGAATAATAGAATGGCACTTCCAACAGCACAAATCACCCACGGCGGCGGGGTCACGGATGCCCTCACTGAATTGGACGAAACCAGTTGGGTTCAGGATGGCAAAGGATTCTGGACGGGCTCGGTAAAATATTTTGTAAAAAGCGCCACCAATCTCCGGACTGGTCCACTGGAACGCGGGCAGGTTCACGGCACACACACCAAAATGTTCGTCACGGGAATCAACTGGAAATCCGAAGGGGATGGCGATTATACGGCTTCGGCTTCGTATAAAGGTTTCATTGGAACGTCTCCGCCGGGGTATTTTCGCGAGGATATCAGCTCGGGGCGTTTCACCACGACCGGCTCGGCGATCTCCGGCATCCCTGGCGCGGCTGGTGCTGTTAAGGCGGAGGTGGCAGATCGGAATATCGGAGTGCGTGATTCTTACATTTCACTCACCGAACCGGATTTCGCGGATATCGGGACAACGCAAACGCCACCCGATGCCCCAACTACCCCGGCATTTCTTTGGGCGTCGTTATCGGATGCCATCGTCATTTATCCGAGTGGCTGGGTCTTGGAAGATCGGAAGGCGAATCCCTTGGTGGCTGAAGACGGGACGAGGTTGCTCTGGTATGTGACGGATACTTACGGCTACCATCACGCACTGAAACCGGGGGACATTTAAACGACCATGGCAGCACCAAAACCAAATCCAGGGCAGGCCCCTCCCCTGCCTGATATTTCCGAGAAGGATCCGCGATCGCTCGCTTTGTGGAAGGATTTGGCTCCGTTTTTGGATCTCATCAAAGATGAATATTTGGTCGCCGGTGAAGGCGTTTCCATCGATCGCCTCCCCGGGGGAGGTCGCAAGATCGGCACCAGTCGAGCGGCCAGTGATGTCGCCAATCAATTTGGAAGCAGTTTAATCATCGACGGATCGGGCAATATTTTGTTGCAATTCGGCGTGCTGAATGGATTGGGGCTGAGTAGTGTCGGGCCGGATATAGGCGGATCACCCATTGCCTCGGCGACCTCCGTGGCCGTTGCGACCAGTGGCGTGATTGGAATTTTAATTGAAGCCATTCCCGCCACGAAGGTGGCGAGCGTAGATGTGGCGGTCGATGTCGATGCGAATACCTCCACCTCAACTCCGACCTATGGTTTTGATACCGGTGGAACCTTAGTCGGGACGCCTTCGATCGTGGCTTATACCAATGCAGCGGCGAAAGATGCGGTGCGGCAAACCGCCACCTTGAACACGACCACGGGAGCAATCACTGCCAATGTAAAAGAGGTGATCGTGCTGGCGGAATATTCATCGGGGAATTTATTGATTCCTCAATCTCAGGTCGGGCCGTTGCAAGTGAGTTTGTGCGATGGTGAAATCCGGTGGAGTGGACCGGCGTATTTTGGATAAATCATGCCGACAAATCTCCCTTGTAATTGCTGTGATGTCGATCCGAATGAGATTGTGGTGACGATCAATTTTCCATGCGAAACCGTCGATGTGCTCAGTCATACCACGGCGGGGAGCGCGACCGGGTGTTTTTGGACCGATGGCAGCGGGAACGAATTCACCACGGCGAGGCAAGTTTACGATTGCAGTGGGACCGAGGAAATTGTCACGCGGGAACGCGGCGGGATCGTCGGGCCGAATGCCACCTTTACTCCGCCGGGATGTCCGGCGGAAGTGGTGACGGGGAACGATGTGACTCTCTGCACTTATGAAAGCGTTTCTTATTTGGGGTCCGTTGATAGTGCAAACGTGTTTCCCACGGCGGAGCCGACTGCGCCCAATACCGGTGGACTCAGTGTGGGGAGTTCGATTCTTGCAGTTTCCTATGAAATCACCAAGGACGGGTTTGATAATTTGCTCACTTCAGCGCGTGAGGCGGTGATGATCGCGGTGGATGTCTCGTCGCTGGTCTATTACCAGGATATTACCTACACGGTCAGATATGATTACACGTATGACGACGCGAGCACATCCACGACCACGTTTCCGGCTGTCACGGTGCCGATCAGTCCCGGCGGGACCGAGGAAGTGATCGGAACTTTTGATCATCCGCCGTTCCTCGCGGGAACGACCGAAGCCACCACCACCATCACGATCGGGCAGTGTTCCGGTTGACAGATTCCAAGAATTGAAATGGATCGGCGGAATAGTTTTAAACGATACCGCCGGATCGCAGAGGAATCGAAACGCAGGTATTACAAATTAAAACGAATTAGACTCATGGGAAAATTTTTTACAACCGTATTTAAAGGCAAGCTCACCGAAATGGGGCTGTTTGCTCTGGTCGTGGATGCCATCAACGTAATCCCGCAGATGCCCGAAGTGTGGAGCTCCGGTGTCGGTGGCGGTGGTGATATTTCAATCCTTACTGCTATCGGTGGCCTGGCGACTCTGTGGGGCTGGATCAGGCGGCGGTTTCTCAGCTACCAAATAGAGGGCTGATCGGATCAATTCCGGCCCTCTCAGGAGCACGCCAAGCACCTCCTCGCGGGTGAATACGCGGGGAATTATTTTGAAAATAAAACCGTGGCTCGAAACTAATCGCACGCCGAAAAAGCGGGATCGTTTATTCGGCCTGAAAATTGAATTTACCTGGCATGAAATTATTCATTTTATTCGCAGTCTTGGCCGCAAGCATCACCGGATGCCGATGTCTCCGCCAGCCGATCGGGAATCCCCTTCTTGATGGAACGGCAAGCCTCGCACAGTTCGACAGACTTCAGGCCGAGATTGATTTTCTACAAAGCGAAAACGTGGTTCTTGCGGCTGAATGTGATCGGCTCGAGATGAATGTGGACCGCCTTTTAATGGTCATTGATAGCCGAAACAGCCAATGATCGAAACCGCATCCCCCATTATTCTCGCTGTCGTCTTTGTGGTGGCTGTGTTGAAATTATTTGGCGGCAACAATCAGCCGCGAAACAGGAAATGACGTTGCGGCAGCAGGTAGACGCGTGCGAACGAATGGAGATCGACGCGTGGATAAACGGCACGCAGCCGATAATATTTATCTGTGTGATCTTTGCCGTGGGAGCCTTATTTGCTCTGGCGGGCGGTTTTGGGAGGTAAGATCGGCGGGCTTCCGGTTCGCTGACAGGGTTCGGTTCGTATGAATTGGCTTCGGCGTTTTTTCCTGAAACTCAAAGCACGGCGGATCCGTTCCACCGGGGAAGTTCTTCCCATCAAACCACCGCCGCAGGTTGCTCATCATATACCGCCGCCAAAAAAAATAATAGAGGCACCGGCATCGCCGAAAATATACCATGATTCCCCACGGAGTCGGCCGAACTTAACCACCGGCGAGCGGCATTTAAATCCGTTAAACGTAAAAGCGCCGCGCCAGCCTTATTGGAAGGGGCAAGTTGATCGCGACTCTCGCGGTCATGCAGTTTTTGATGATCTCCGATTCGGGATCCGGGCCGGTATTATAACCCTGAGGTCATACTGGACAGTTCACGACCTCCAAACCATCGAACAGATTCTGGCGCGGTGGGCTCCAGTCACGGACACGATCGGCTCATTGGCTGGGGCAGCTCAAAATGATCCAGGAGACTATGCCATATTTGTCGCCAAAAGAGTCGGGATCAGTCCGCGCACAAAACTTGATATTTTCACCACGGCGGGAGCCATCAAAAACGAAGCGCAGTTGTTTATTTTATTTAATGCGATGGCGCGATACGAAAACCACCCTGGCTACATCGTTGAGAAACCGGATTTTGATGGGGCTTTAAAAATCATCTGATCGGGGTCTTTTGGGTCATTTCATTGCCAATCCTTTATTCTATAAGGGTTTAGGAGTTGGTTCGAATCCAACCGGAGGAGCGTTTCTGATACTTTCAGGGGGGTTTTATGCCCTTTTTTAGCGTTTTTGGGGGTTTTACCGGTGTTCGCGTGTGCTGTGCTCGGGGTCTTTTGGGGCATCTGGGTCTTTTGGGGTCATTTTTTGGCTTGATCTTTCGGGGCGGTTTTGGTGGAGTGGATGAATGGCTGATTGGATTGTGCAAAGTAGAAATGGGAGGATCTCGGTGCGGGGTTCGCGGGGGGCTGATGGTGATCGGCTTTCTTGGGTCGATTTGGCGGGGAAACGTCACCAAACTAGAATGGCGGTTGATCCTGAAAATGATCTGCGGGCGATGGAACGAGCTCAAGTGATCGCGGAGGAGGCGGCGACCGGATCGGTGATGGCGGAATTGTCGCGGGGTGATGTTCAGGAACTGCTGGCGGCGCGGGATGCTTTGGCGGTTTCTCAAGTGCCTCTCGTAGTGGCGGCGATTGAATACGGGGAAGCCTGGAGGATTTTGGATGAATGCGGGGGCTCGGTGGTGGAGGCGGCGCGATTTTTTTCGGCTTCGCATATAACGCAATCGGTTTTGATGGAAGATTGTGTCGCTGATTTTATGAATGGGTTGGAGCGTAAAGGTCGCTCGGTGGATTACGTGAAGACGTTCCGGAAGTTTTCGGCGCGGATCTTGCGGCAATTCCCGGAGCGGATGGTGGTGTCGATTTCGTCGGCGGAAATTGAGGCGTGGCTGTATGAGATCGCGGCACATTTAGCTCCGAAAAGTTTCAATAATTACCTCACCTCAATGGTGACGCTGTTTAATTTCGCGATCAAAATGGGGTGGTGTGCGGTGAATCCGGCGGCGGGGATTGATCGGCGATCAGTGAAGCGGTCGATTGAGGTGTATTCGCGGGAGGAAATCGGAAAGATTCTGGACGGGCTGGATCCGTATTTTGTGCCGTGGGTGGTGCTTCAATGTTTCGGTTGCTTGCGAGCGGCGGAGGTGGCGCGGGTTCGGTGGGGAACGAACATCCAACTCGATCGGGATGCTCCGGTGATCCGGGTGACTGAAGATGTCGCGAAGGGCGAGGACGGGCAGCCGAGGATTGTGTATTTGCAACCGAACGCGGTCCGTTGGTTAAAACCGCTCGCGGGGAAAGATGGTGAGAGGGTTTACCCTGGCGACTTTGAAAAAGTGCTCTCGAGTTTGTGGGACGGGCTATCCTCGCGGCGTTCGGTGGTGGGCGTTCAGACGTTGAGAAACGGGCTGCGGAAAACGTGTGCGTCGAATTTGGCGGCGATTTTACCGGCGGCGGAAGCTGCGGAAATGATGGGGCATTCTCTCAAGAAATTGAAACAAAACTATCAGGAAATGATCACTCGAGATGAGGCGGAGCAGTATTGGAATTTGTGAAGCCGGTTTTTTTGTAAGTTTAGGCTCGACAACCCCGGTCGGTGATGGGTAGAATTTCCGGAGCCAATGGGGATAATAGGGGGATGGACAGAAACCGCTTCGCGGCTCGTCATCCCTTACTGTTCTGGCCTTTCATTTCGGGCGCTTCTTGGTTTTTCGCATTCGCGCTAGTGCTCCCTCTTGTGTGATTTCGAGCGGCGTCGATAGATCGCGCTCCGCCTTCGAAACCCATTCCATCGACACGCCCAGGAGCACAGCAAGCTCGGACTGGTTAAGTCCAAGCCGCTGCCTTTCTGCTTTCAACCGTTCTGCGAACTTCACTTTGCGCGGGCCTCCTTCACGATTGCCAACTTCTCACGATCCGAGAGCCGATTCCAAAACCACCATTCGGTCCAATCAGCTTTGTTCAGCCTCTCTTTTGCGCGCGCCAGATCCGAAACGTGCTCGACAAGATCTTTTGCAGCCGCGCCATTCTCCGACAAGGACAGCTCCGGGTTATCTTGAGTCCGCCATGCGATCTCGGATTTGATTTCTGCGACGATTTTATTCTTTGTTTCCGTTTTCATTGTGAAAATAGTATCGTCTTTTTTACGGATTAAGCAAGTTCTTTTTTCGTCTTTTTTACGATTTATTTAATTCGGTATCACGGCTGGCCAGAACAAGACGCTGCATCAAATCCTTTCAGGCTTGATGAGCTCAATCGTTAGCTGCCCTTTGTATCGGGCATTCTCTGGTTTTCCGGGAGCTTGCTCAGTCCAATAAGAGCCATCGCGGCTTCTCTGGTGATTCGATCCTTTCCCGTTTCGCGTCTCGCGATTGTCTCACGGGCAGTTTCCAACATGCGAGCAACCTCGGCTTGTGTACCCATTGACCTTCTCATCTTCTTGTATTCGTCCTCGTGCATATCTGATTTTCCTATCCGTAAAGTGAAAGCGCCCCCCGATGTCGGGGAGCAATATACTCTCGCCCTTATGCGGCGATCCCCAGATCGTTGTTCATTTTCCCTTCGCAAATACATGCTATTAAGTTTCTTTCCGTTCTTCCTGCTGAGTTAGCGACAAAGTCTGCCGCTGCCTTGTTCACTGTCGCAAGTGATCCAAGGTGGATTTTACTTCCGATAACCTTCACGCTACCCCAGTTAGCGGTGAACCATCCATAGGCCCAGTCGATTGCTGTTTTTGAATCCATCTTGTGGGCGGTGCCGTTAAGGAGGAGGAGTTTCTGGTTTCCGTAGTTGATTACTTGCTCGTTCATTGTAAGAATATATTACAGTGTATTGCCAGAGAGTCAACAGGGTAATGTAACTTTTTCTCACTTTTTTTCGAGAGTCGAAATCGGGCAGCTAACAAGGCGCTGCTGGCAATCCCTCGGATGCCAGAGCTTTATCGTTCTCTCTAAAATTTCCGCCCCATTGCTCCGCCATCGCTTGCGCGATCCCCGAAAAAGTCGTGCTGCGAAGTTTCCAGCGTTCTGGTGATGGCGGCAGATAATGAAGCCGCTGCCGCTCCCTGTCCGGCAAGACCATCATTTCCTCTTTCACGTTTCTGGTTGGTTTCAGTTCCGGCAACCCCTTCAACCATAGCCCCGTTGCCTTGCTCTCTGTGTGGCCGTGCATCCAGGGCTGCACTATCTGAGATTGCCTGCCACCAATCAGGCGGCGGGCGTATTTGTGCATTATCGGATTTTCAACACAGATTTTTTCAATCGGAGCATCCACAAACAACTTGAAGAAATCGGCACCAACGAAAAGCTCGATCCATCTTTTAGGGTCTTTGTGTAACCATGAGACGCCGGAATTGGAAAGATAAGTGCAAGGTGGATGCGCAATCAGTAAATCCCATCCGTCGCCCAGTATGTCGCGAACATCGCCCTGGTAATGTTTCCCTGGCGCGTCAGTCGGTAAAATATCGCAACTGGTGGCATTGTGTCCCAAGGCGGTGAAGGCATCGCGAACGGTTCCGCTGTATTCACACGCAACCAAAACGCGGAGAGAACAAGGCGAAGCAGATCGACCGACTTCGGTTTGTTGTTCATTTTCGGGTGATTTTGAGACACTAGTCATTTTGTTGTTCATTCGTGAGACGCAACTGTCGGCGTCTGTTCTCAATCGTTCGGCGGGGAAATTGGGCGTGAGGTTATCCACGCCGGATTCCGAGGATTCTGTGGTTGTAGATATCAATGGCGGTGCGTTTTACGGGGGCGCGGTAGGTGCTCCGGTGGATCATTTCACCGTTGCCGATGAAAATTCCGATGTGTCCACTGGTTCCCCGCCGTGAGCCTCTCCAAAATACAATCACGTCACCAGGGCGCATCATGGCGCGGGAAACGGGTTTCCCAAATTTCAGCCAGGATCGCGCCATGGTGTATCCTTCGGGGGCTTTGGTCTGGCCGCCCGCCTCAGAAACGACGGTCGCCACAAAATCGGCGCAGCGGTGGGTTTGCCCGCGCTTGTAGTGTTTGTTCTCCCATCGTTTAGCGTTGGCGGCGATTTGAGATGATGAATGCGGGGTGAAGGAAAATAGCGAGGGGCTCGGGGTTGGGCCGGAGGTGATGCATCCGCTGAAGGTGATGAGGATAAAAAGAATGAGGGCGAATTTCATGTTTAAATGATGGTTTTTGTCACGCCTTTGATCGTTTTTGGGTGGGGAATTCAACGCGGAGGATGGGGATTTTTGGGGTGGTTTTTTTGGCGGTTGTCGCGCTGGGTGTTTTTAGTGCGCGGGGTTGGTGGCGTTGTTGTTCTCCGGTGAGCCATGCTTCAAAGTCGGCGCGGCGGATTCGCTGGATGCCGTCGTTGATGAGCAGGGGGATGGGGTGATGATGGGGATCCCGTGCGATCCGAGTGCGGATCCATTCTTTTGAGACGTTGTATTCTTCGGCGGTTTGGCGGATGGTGAGGGATTCGTTTCCGCGTTCGGTGGCGAGGTCGTTGGCGATGGCATCGCGAAAGGATTCCATTGATTTTGCGATGATCGCGGCTCCGATAAAGTATTCCCCGGCCGGTGTGCCGGGTATGTGTCCGGCCTGGATGCAGAGTTCTTTTAGGGTAGTGAGGTTCATTCAGATTGGGGTGGTGAGTTCCTGGGGGTGGCGAAGTTGGAAACCGCGAAGGCACATGAGATTTCTGTCTCCGAATTCGTTGCTGGCGTCGCTGACGCGCTGTTTTTTCTTGCGGTTCCGCTGGCGGAGATCGGGGCGTTTGTTGGAAAGCTCGCGGCCGAGGTGGGAGGTTTCTTTGCAGAAAGGATTGATCCCGTGGTATTCGGTCCACTCGAAATAATGCTCGAGCAGGGATTCAACGGAGATCCATTGATCGCTGATAACTTCCACCCCGGGAACGGATTCGGTTTCCATGTCGATCACCCATTCTCCATCTTCCATGAATGAAATAACGGAGTTAAGGTGGCGGCCGAAGGTGGCGCGGGCGTCGCGATTTTGCTGGGTGATGCCGAATTCCCCGCGTTCGGTCAGGGTGCGAAATCCATCGACTGCCCAGCGGAGAATTCCTTTGAGCTCGGGGCGGAAAACGCGTTCCTCGTAGCCGTATTCCCGCTCGCCTTCGGCAATGGGACATTGCCATTCCATTTGGAGAAACCGGCGGCGGAATCCGTCGCTGATGTCTTTTGTGTAGGCGTGGACGTTGGAGGTCATCAGGAGGCGGCCGGTGGGTTTGAATGAAAAGGGTTGACCATATTTCACGTCCACATGCATGAGGTCACCGGAGGCGATTTGTTTAATGATGCCTTCATGCTTGAAGGATCCTTTGGCGACTTCGTCGGCGAGATACAAGGTTTTGCCGACCATGCCGCCCCGGACAAATCCCTGATCCAGTTCCTCGAGGCGGAGGGAAAAGACATTCTCGGTCCCGATGAGCCAGTTGAGGACGTTTACGGTGGTTGATTTGCCGGTGGAACCTTCGCCGAACCAAAAGAAGAATTTATGATAGTTCTTTTGGCGGACGAGGATGTCCCCGAAGATTTCGGCGACTTGTTGTTGGACTTCGGGTTCGGGTTGGCGTTCGGCGAGCCATGATTCCCACTCGGGACATGTCGCATCCGGATCCCATTCCACGGGAACCTGGGTGGTGCTGTGATAATGTTGCGAATGGGGCAGCAGATTCCCGGTGAGCGGGTCGAGCATTCCGTTTTTGCAGTTAATCAATGGGATGTTCATGCAATGAAAGGTCCGTGGGGCGCAGTGAAAGAAATCTGTGGCAAATCGCCATCGACTTGTTCGGATTCTAGGCGGCTTCGCTGTTGGTGGTTGCCATGCTTGCGAGGATTCGGGAGAGATCCCCGGCGGTGAGGTGGACGCCTTTACGAAATGTCACGGTGCCGTTTGAGATCACCCAATCTTTTTTAATCGCGTTGTCTTTCTGTTTTTGGCTTTCAAGGTAGAGGCGTTGTTCCTGTTCATCGCGGATATGATCGGCCGCGAAAAGTTGGCGGGCCTGGGTGGTGTTGATTGATTTAAAATCTACGTGGAGCACTTCAACGCCGGTTCCGTCGTGGGATTTGATAACGAGTGGGATGGATGTTTCCAACAGGGTTTTCTGATCAGAAATGGGGAGTTTCCGCGCAAGATTGTATTGGGGCGCATCACTGATGAGAAGCTGGGGATCGAGGCTTCCCCGCCCGACAGATTCCAATTTGGCGAGGATGCCGGGGGTGATCGATTTGTGTTCCTGGCAGATTTTCCGTTTGATGTTCGGGTTGTGCTCGATCATGCAAACGAGGACTTTTCCGGCTTCGGTCCATGCGGCGATGCCGGTGTTGACGAGGCGGATGAATTCCGAAACGGTGTTTTCGGTGGCGGTGATTTCAGTGGGATTTTTCATTTTTTAGGGATTGGATTGGGTTGTTTTGGTTTGGGTGTTTGTGAGTGTTTCGGAAAGGGCGTGGGTGGCGGTGATGAGTTCAAAAAAGGAGGCGTCGCCGGTGGTGTCTTTGTAGTCGCGGTAAGTTTCGTAACATTTCCGGGAACAGAATTTTCTGGTGAGGTGGGCTGCCGCAGGAATGGGAGAATGGCAATCGAGGCAGTGACGATCCGGTAGGCGGGCGAGTTTTTGCTTCCGGATTTTCTCTCGGTATTTCTTTTTTTGGGCTGCGAGCGCGGCTTTGTTTTCTTTGCAGTATTTCTTTCTGGCGGCAGCGTTCGCGGCTTTGTTTTCTTCTCGGTATTTCTTTTTTTTGGCGGCGATCGCGGCTTTGTTTTCTTTGCAGTATTTCTTACTTCGGCAGGGTCTAGAGCAGCATCGCGCCCTCGCTTGCTTGGCGACAAACGGCCCGCCACATTGTTCGCAGTTCTTGTTCATCGGTTGAGTTGTTCGGGTTCGAGAAAGTGGGTGGATTGGATGAGGGAGGCGACGGAGGCAATCCGGTTTTTTGTGATTAGCTCGAGGCCGTCTTCGGTTTTGCGGAGGGCTTGCCGCATCCATTCCTGGAGGTAAAGGTGGGAGTTGGTGAGTTTTTTCCAAACTCCATGGGCAGTCCAGATCCAGAATTCGCCGCCGCAATAGAGGATTTGCTTTTGGAGGACGATCCGGCGGGCGAGAATGTCTTCCCGGAGATTGAGGCCGCCGTTGGCTCCGTAGAATACGAGGCCGGATTCCCAGAGGATATCATCGGGGAGTTTTGCGTTGTCCTGTTCGGCTGCGGTCCGGAGGGTTTCGGCGGTGGCACTGGTCTGATCGGCGGTGATCAGGTGGAGAATGGAAAGTCGGCGGGCGTTGTCGAGCTGGTCTTTGAGAAAGGTGTGGAGCGGGGTGAGGTCGATCCATTCGGTGTTGGCTTCGTCGCGGTTGATCAGGGTGACGATCCAACGGTTTCGGAGAATTTCGGCGAGGCGCGGATCGGTCGTGTGGGTATTGATTTCGGACAGGCTGAAAAGGATCCGGCCGGATTGGGTTTCGGTTTCGCCGTCTTCGTTTTCGGTGGTGGTGTTTTCGGCGAGGTGGGCGAGGGATTCAGGGATTATGTAGCCGGTGATATAAATGGGATCGTGCGGGGGAACGGCGTTGAGATCTGTGAGCAGTTCGGGCAGTGGGTTGAGGGTGTTTTCGGGGTCGGTGTCGTCGGTATTGAGGGCGAGCTGTTGGAGGTTTCCCCGATTGATCGCGATGGTTTCGATCGCGGAAAGGGACTGGCGGGCGGCAATGATGCCGCGTAAAAATTGGTCGTTGGTATCACCGGCGGTGGTGGGTGGGGTGAGGGCGGTGGCGCGGAGTTCGGTGGCGAACTCGAGGGCGCGGCGTTGCATAAATTTCTCAGTGCAAATCGCAAGGTAATGGTGAAGGACGGTGGTGGATGAAACGTCGTCGAGCAGTTCGACGGGGGCGGCAGGTCCTCCGGCCTGGGCGAGTAGATCGTGATCGTTGAGGTGCTGGGTGACGAGGATGAGATCGCAGGAGTGATGCCGGGTGTAGGTATTATTCAGGGCTGAATAGAGAATCGCGTGTTGGGTTTTGTAGAAAAACCCGGCGGATTCTTTGGTGCAATCGGAGACGGTCTTGAGTTTTTTTGCGGAGGGTTTCGGTTGGTTGGCGGGTGGCGGGGTGATCCCCTCCCCTTTGGCAATGCCGAGCAATCGTTTGAGTTGGTTGATGTGCCGACTGACGAGCGGGAAACATCGTTCGGGCTCGAGGGCGATACAGCTAAGGATGGCGCGTTCGGCTTCGGCGCTGACGGGCAGGGAGTTTCCTGATGGGGTGATCGGGGTGATTCCGTTGCGGGAATCGTCGGCGGTGGGATCCGCGTTTGTAACAGGGGGAGACATTGAGGATTGGTGGAGAGTCAGGGGCGGAATGGTTTACGATCGAACAGGGTTGGTTCGATGAATGGACCCTGTTGGTTCGTTTTTTTCAGTTGATCAGTTTCGCAAGGAGGGCGGTTTGTTTCTCGGGGGATTGGTTGCCGAGGGTTTCGAGGTGGACGCCAATGAGGGTCCAGGTGATTTCGTTGTGGCTCTCGGCGAGCTGGACGGCTTCGGCCCAATCGGGCGGAACCATTTGGGCGATGATTTCGCGGTAGTGGCTGATCGACAATTTTTCGGCGTGCTGGTTGTATTGAGATAACCATTGGACGGCGAAATCGTCGGGGCTGAAGTGGTGAGGGTTGGCGGCTGGCGCTATTGATTCAGGGGCGGCGTAGGTATCCGGCAGATGATGCCCGGCGGGTTCGGATGGAAAATCGGGATCCGGGGCCGGTGTGGTGGAGGGGTTGTGTTTGGTGTGAGTCTCATAATCTTCGGCGGCTCCCTGCCGGGCTTTGATTTGCGCGAGATGTTCGAGTCCTTTGGTGACTTGGACGGCGGATCCTTTCCCGTTCCGAATAACGAGGGGCTTGTGATCGAGCAGATCGCTGAGGGCTCCCCAGGTGGTTCCAATTTCTAGTTCGGTGCGGCGGATCGCTCCATCGGGGATGGTTTCGTCAAAAAGTCTATAGGGGGAATCGAATCGGGTGGTTTTGGAATCGGCATCGAAATTTTTAAGCGATTCGGTAAAATCGAGGATCACTTCGGCGCGGGGATAATAGGCTTCGGCGGCTGGAATTTGTGTTTCCCATGCCTGGCGTGCGAGTTCGACTTCTTTGGACTGTTTTATCAGGCCGAGGCCGATGGTTTGGCTGATGCCTTCCTCGGAAACCCGGTCGAATAGATAGAGGCGTTGCTGAGGATCGGTGATGGTGGTGAGGGCATAGGCGACGTTCCGGGTGATGCGGAGGTGGAGGAGGGCTGTTTTTTCGGCGGTGGTGAGCTGGGTGAGTTTGATGGTTTGGCGAACGTGGTTTTCGGTCCGGTCGAAAATGGCGGCGATCTCATCGAGGGAGCGGCCGAGAACATCGCGGAGCTCGGTGTAGCCGGTGGCTTCGGCGAGTGGGGAAACGGAATCCCGCTGGAGGTTTTCGAGCAGTTGGATTTCGAGTGCCTGGGCATCGGTCAGGTCTTTGATGATGCAGGGGCAGTCGTCGAGCTGGGCGGCGATGGCTCCATCGATCCGTCCTTCCCCGGCAATGATTTCGTAAAATGTAGACTGCCATTCCTCGAGGTGAGCGGTGAGAGGATCGTTGGCGGTCGGGGTGAAGTCGATCAATTCCCGAACGATGAGGGGCTGGATGATTCCCATCTCGGTGACGGATTTTGCCATCGATTCGCGTTGTTCGTCGGTTCGTTCGGCGCGGCGTTGGGTTTGGAACGCGGTATGACTGGGAACGAGGGCGGCGGTGGGGATGTTTAAATGTTTCATTTTTTAAATGCTGAGAACGGGTGTTTTAAAATTCAGGCTTTACTCGGTTGGGGTTTCGATTTCGCTGGCGTGGCTGATGGGCGATTTCGCCATTTGCAGGATCGTGGGAATAGCAATGGCAAGCAGGGCGAGCAGGATCCCGGCAATGATTCCTAAAAACGGGCTGGTTGTGGTGGTGGGGTCGGGTGCAATCATTTGAGGATGCGGAGTTGGTCGCGGTTGTTGCGGCGGGTTTCCCAGCCGGTTTTGGCGGTGAGTTTGTAGGTTTCGCGGGCGGTGTTGGTCTTGGCGTATTTCACGGCGGAGGATGCGAGGCCGATGGCGTCGCGTAATTCGTCGCGGAGATTGAGGGCGTAGCCGGACCAGTTCTGTTTGGTTTCTCCGGAAAGATCGGCGAGAACGCGGAGGGCGGCGCCATTGATGAGATCGGGAAACCAGCCTTTCGCTAAAAAGTAAACCCGGCGAAGGATGTGGCGTGGCTGGGTGCCTCCGGCGAGGAGGTAGCGGGTGAGGTGCTGATTGTATGGCGGGAGTTCAACGGGTTGCTGGGGCTGTAGACGGATGCGTCCTTCGTCGATGGCAACCTGGAGAATGGAATGGCAGTGGGCGGAGAGTTGGCGGCGGACGGGTTCGGTGGTGGTGATGTCGGGCCGATCAATGTGAATGAGGGCGCAGCGATGATCGGCGGAATGGGTGTGGCCGAGGGCGCAGGACCGGACGTGGGCGGGGAGCTCCATGAGGGTGAGGGCCACGGTGGAATCTTGGCGGCTGGCAGCGGTCAGCAGTTGAAAAACGCGGGGAATGACTTCGGCGGGGTGCATTCCGTCTTGGAAGAAATAGTTGGTTTCGGTGGCGAAGTTGTCGCGGGTGGGATCGGTGGTGGGTGTGCCGGTGGAATCGTCGGCTGGCTCGAGGGCTGCGGGTTGGGGATAGTTTTGAATGAACTGGGTCCACCATTCGATGTGCTCGGTGCTCCTGGTGATGGTGATGGTCGGGGCGGCCAGATCGATATCGGCAAGGATTTCGTCGGGTTGTTGTTCGTGAAAGGCGGCATCTCCCCGGAGGTCAGCTTGGCGGGCGGCGTAGTCGTTGAGGCGTTGGGATTCCATATTATTTCAGTGCGGCGGTTTTCTGGAAGATGGCGACGGGTATTTTGCAATATTCCTTAGACTTCGGCGTGGGATCGGCGGTGATGAGGTAGTCGTGGCCCTGGATCTGGCCGCCGTTCTGGAGGTCAGTGAGGATCCCGATGAGGAAATTGAGATCCCCCAGGGCGGCAAGGTCGAAGGGACCGGCGAGCATTTGAACGGGGGTTTCGGTTTGCTCGATTGTTTTATCTGCGGCGATTTGCTTTTTGAATTCCTGATAAATCACCGGCGGCAGGATGTTGATTTGGTGGGAGGTGATCTGGCCTTTGTTGTAAGGATGCGGCCCAGTGAGAGTGAAGGGTTGCGGGGGGGGATTCATAAAAACACGGGCGATTCGGATCAAGCGGCTGCGGGGGTGATGCGAAGGCGAAAGGGAATGGGCTCGCTGTTTTCATCACGGGCGACCACGTAGAGGTGGCCGAATTCCCAGAGGTGGCCGAGCCCCAATGCGGTTGGAATAGCCATCTCGAGGGCGGTGGCATCGCGCCACGTTTCGCTGCCGGTGGCGGCGTCGAATGTAACTTCAATGTTTCGGGGACTTCGGGTGTGTTCGATGAAGCAATCTTTAAAGGGGGTGGGATCGGGCATGGTGGCGGGGGCTGGGGTGTCGTGGTGGTTCATGGTTATTTGGTGGTTGGTTGGGTTTTTTCAGATTGCCGCTGGTCGATGTATTCCCTCAGTGCAAGGCGGGTGAGTGCAGATTTTCCGATATCAAGTTTGCTTGCAAGTGCTTGAATTTCGGTATGGAGCTTCTCGGAAAGGCGAAGTCTTAGAAATTCAGGGCTGTGTTTTGTGGTGTTCATTTTTTATGTCGTAATGGGTATCTCTTGTGGCCACAAAAACAACAAAAAACTTTAACAAAAGTGAAATTAGTTGATTTGTGACCCGAATGTGGCTACACTTTAACCATGAAAATTAAACAAAACCGGACCGCAATTCTCAAGATAAGGGTAAGTGACGCAACAAAGGCCATGGTTGTCCGGGCAGCGGAGGAATTGGATCTAGACCAGAGTTCTTTGGTGCGGATCGCAATTTTTAATTACATTTCCCATCATCTTCCTTCCGCACATGCCTAATAAAAAAGACCATTTACTAAAGGTTCGGGTGGGAGAATCATTGAACTCCGAGATAATTGCTTTTGCTCTTAGTGAGGATGAAACGAAATCGTCCATCGTTCGGGCTGCTTTGCGGGAATACATAGCAAAACGGCAAGATGAGCGTTTGGCTGGTTTGAAAGCTAATCTCGAACGGATTGAGATTGAGAAGAAGGCGGCGGAGGAATTTAGTCCCGCTGGGTCGCATTCTTCTTAAGTAATTGATGAGGGCGATTTGGATTAGGGTGATTCTTCTATTGAGCGGAAATAAGGCGGTGATCTGCCGCATGTTTAAAAGATTATGTCTTCTAAAAAAATATCTATGTCGATGCCCGTGGAGTTGTGGGCGCGGGCGCGGGAACGTGCCGCCAAGCTGGGGTATGCTTCGTTTTCTGAGTATACCCAGTTTTTACTGGAGGAGGACTGCCAGTTGGAGCCCGAACACATTATCAGAATCACTCGAGGTGGACCCGGGGTTGGGCGGGAATTGTCGCGGGGGCTGGATGATCAGGTGCCACACGATGAGAATAACGGTTTGTCTGATTCCTGAGAAGCGGCTGAAGTGAAAAATTTTGGTGGATCTGCTGCTGTTCGGTGATGGCAGGGTGGCGGATATTTATCCGGAACGTGACAAGGGGTTGGTGTGGCTTTGGTATGATTGCTGTGAAAATGTGCCTAGCAACCATAAAAACCGGAGATGTGGGAAAGTTAATTCGAATTAACGGGGGTGGCTTTTTGGTTTTTATAGTTTTTCGGCTCTTTCTTCGCTTTGAAATGGAGCCCGTTTTATTTTTTTTCCATGCTTTGTGGTTTTTCTGGCTCAGAATCGGGATGGCGCAGGAGGGGCATTTGCGGATGGTTTTCAGGATCGGGGTTCCGCATTGTGAGCAGTGGTATTTTGAGCGCTCGACATAGCACGCACTAATCACGGCGATGATAATGGCAATGGGGCTCAGTGCGGCGAGTCCGATGTAAATTAATCCACAAGCAACAAGGATGCCGATTGCCAGGGCAACCATGGATCCGCATCCGTTGGCGTGGGCTTTAGGGTAACCATAGGTGGTGGGCTGGATTGATGGCTCGGGTCTGGCTTCGATCAGATAGTGAGCGGGGCTCCATTCATCCGGGGCGGTTGCTGATGCGATGAGGGTTTCCGTGGTGATTGCTCCATTGGTCCACATGCTCTGGATCTGGCTGATGGTGTGCGGTCCGGTGGTGATCTCGGTCGTGGGCTGGTATAGATAGTATGTCTCCATGGTTGGGCGTGGTGGTGGTTCAGTGGTTTTTGAAGCTGATAGTTGAAGCGGATGAGCGAAAATTTAGAGGATGGGGGGTGTTTGTGCTGGTGGAGGGTGTTTTGTGCTGGATATGGTCTAGAGACAAGTTGTCTCTAGACCATTGGGAACCGATTAATTCTCAAGGCTTTATCATTTCTATTTTCTCTTTTGTTCTGGTATACTGGTAAAATCGTCAAAAAGTCTGGACGGAGATTAGAAAAAAAGTCGGTCCAAGACAATAGGGATTCACGATCCATCGAGACATTTGGCACCATCAGCTCCGGTTGGTTTGATGCTCGAAATCTGAATCGGCTGGATGCCTTATTCTATAAGGGTTGGAACTAAGGCAACCCCGCAGAGGCGCAAGCCTTATTTTATAAGGGTTCCAGCAGATGTAAGGAATCTCTTTGGGCTGAAAAACCCCGGCAGTAAGGGACGCC
>Ga0307489_10000381_pt1 | contig 26257 bp, 46 predicted proteins | sample SB12metaG_FD_202247 | JGI IMG/M metagenome (GOLD analysis project Ga0307489, IMG submission 202247) | Sea-ice brine microbial communities from Beaufort Sea near Barrow, Alaska, United States - SB 1.2 | ecosystem: Environmental > Aquatic > Marine > Coastal | place: USA: Alaska | collected... | reverse complement strand
CCATGCTGCCGGGCGTCGGGCGCGGCAAAACCCCGAGCGCGGCAGCGGAGGGTACCCGGTCCGTCGCACATGGCGGCTTCCAGTCGCGCAGAGGCCGAGCGGCTCCTGAGCCCCGCAGCGGAGGGGTCCGAGGCCAGGCCGGTGGAGCGCCGAACCTCAGCGGGGGCTGCGGTCGCGGCAGGCATGATGCTGATGCTGCTCCTGGCTGGCACGGCCACCTTCATGGGCGCGCGCGGCGGCCGGGGCGGCGCGGCGCTCGGCGGGGGCGTCGGCGCGGATTCCATGGACCTTCCACTCGCCCAGACGGAGGCGGCGGATCTCCCGTCGGCGGGGACTGCTGCGGCGACGGGGACGATCACGGCGCCCGACGGCGGTGTGGTGGAGGCCCTGCTGGGGCGCTCGCATCACCCAGCCTCCTCCGGATCCGGGCACCACTCGTCGCATCACGCGTCTGACAAGGACGACGCGGAGCGCGACAAAACGTACATAGTGCCCTCCATCGTCATCGACAAGTTGGCGGCGAAGCTTGGAGGCTCGAAGAAGCATCCGTCGTAGGGCCGGCAGTCATTCAGAACGTGTGTCGTGTACCGCGGCGTCGCAGCCTGTAACATCCCTTCACCCCCGACCCCCAAGAAACCCATCCCTAAACACCCCACCACCCCCTTTCTCGCTCTCGTGCGCCCGCATCCCCCCCAACTCGCGCGCCGCGCCGCGGTCGCTCGCTCGACACCACCGCTGAATGCGAGCGTCGCTTTACCCTTGGTGTATCGACCCTGCCCCCCGGGCGGCGGCGGGGGGGGAGATCACGTCCATGGGGGAGCCCGGGCATGGGGATGCATCCGCCGTGCTGCACACCCCCCTGTACATCATCGCCATGGAGGAGTCCACGAAGGACGCGCTGCGCGTGGCGGAGATGCTGGAGACGCTGGTGCGCATGCACGGGGCCGCGGCGGTGGGCGCCCACGCGCACATCACACCGGGCATGGATGTGGCGGCAGGGGCTTACACTCGTCCACTTTTCGGCTCAACGTAAGCGCTTTGTATGGGATAAGGGGACCATTTAGGGGTTGCTGTTTTGGGGGTGTTCAGTGGGTGTCAGGGTGTACGCAGGGGTGTTCAGGGTGTATTCTGTGCCAGAAACGGCTCAGATTGAGCTCAAAAGTGAAAGAGTGTAAGCCCCTGCGTGGCGGCGTGGCCCAAGGGCATCGCGCTGGCGGAGTACGCGCTGAAGCCGGTCCTGGCCAAGCTGAGTCTGGAGGAGGTCAAGGCAGGCCGGTGCAGGTTGACCCTATCAAACCCACGTTGAAACCGCCTGGGACTCAGCGCTTGAAACTAAAACATGATAAACTGGTTTCAAACTTTGCTTTCAATTTTAACTTGCGCCGCTACATCTAGGCGCTGCCGTGGATCGAGAGCTACGCGTCGCGCAACGACAAGGGACAGCTGTCCAACCCGGCGGCTCGCACGTTCCCGCTGTCGCACCACCTCGGGTGCCTGTACGCGCACATGTTCGACTGGCAGATGGCGGCGGACGCGGGGCAGGGGCTTACACTCGTTCACTTCTCAGCTCAACTTGAGCGCTCTGTATGGAATATCGGGTGCTCGTACGAGTAGGGATTGTGTAGCCCGTGTGAAGGGGGTGTTAGGGGGTGTTCATGGTGTGTAGGGCGTTTTCTTGTGTCAGACACGGCTCAAGTTGAGCTGAGAAGTGGACGAGTGTAAGCCCCTGACGCGGGGTACGCCAACACCGTGGTGCTGGAGAGTGACGCCATCGACCCCAGCCTGCTGGCCGTTCCGCTCTCCGCCATACAGACCATCGTCAACCAGGCGCCCGAGGACTACGACCTCATCTTCCTGACGCGCCGCGAGGTGGAGGCAGGGGCTTACACTCGTTCACTTCTCAGCTCAACCTAAGCCGTTTTGGTCACACCTCCCCGTGTCCCCCTGTCTAATAGACTGGGGGGAAATCATGCACCCAACGTATCCAACAAAACGTGCTTACGTTGAGCCGAAAGTGGACCAGTGTAAGCCCCTGGGTGGAGGGCGGCAAGCTGGCCAAGAAGTTCAAGGACCCGATGGGCAACGCCATCGAGCTGCACCACCTCACGGCACGGGCTTACACTCGTCCACTTTTCGGCTCAACATAAGCCGTTTTGGTCACACCTCCCCGTATCCACTTGTCTAATAGACTGGGGAAAATCATGCACCCAACGTATCCCACAAAATGTGCTTGAGTTGAGCCAAAAAGTGGACGAGTGTAAGCCCCTGCCTGACGGGCGCCAACGCGGAGGCGGGTCTATCCAGCTACGTGGTCAGCGACCGCTTCCTGCTCAAGATGCGCCGCTACGTGGTGGCGCATGGCGCTGATATGGTGGACGCGTGGCTGTCCGCCAAGATGTGCGTCAACAAGGCGTTCGACGCGCACGGCAACTGGGTAGGGTGGTGCAGCTTGACCCTATCAAACCCAAGTTGAAACTGCCTGGAACCCAGCGCTTCAAATTTCAATGTGAGGAACTGCCTTCAAGTTTTGCTTTCAAATTCAACTTGCGCCGCTACAACTGGGTGAGCTGGGACGGCGGCGGCACGCATCGGTACCTCAACTGCTATCATGCATCGGTAAGGGCGGCTTTCAAATTCAACGGCAGATGCAAAACTCAGCGCTTGAAACTGGAATATCATAAACTGCTTACAACGTCTGCTTTCAATTTCAACTTGCGCCAATACAGCGCGGACCCCCACTTCCGCTCCGAGGTGTCGACCAGCTACCCGCAGTGAGCTCGTCAAGCCAGGGCCGCTCAAGCCCGCAGCACGCGATAGATATATATATATACAAAACGGGAGCGCTTGAATGGGTGGGGGTTGCGGAGGCGAGAGCGAATGCGTTTCAGCGACGGGATAGGAAGATAGAAGTTGTATTTTATCATACTCGTACCCATAGTAGACTTAAACTTGAAAAGCTGGTCAATGAGTGAGACTGACGCCTCCGTCCCAGCGCGGGGCTGCCTGAAAACTAAACTGGGCGACGCTGTCGTCGGTCACGAACGTGTCGATTTTGTCGTCACAGCTGTACGTGACGACGTCGTAAAATTCGTCGTCAGTGCACACGTTGTCTTGGTCTTCGGCCTCGTTATACCTACAGAAGGGGGGGGCATGTGGGGCGCCGTGTGGCTCGCCGAAATAGTCGCGGCACACAAAGACACTATCCTCTGGGGGAGAAGTTCACCGGACGGAAAGGAATCGTTGTACTCGTAGCTCGAAGCGCGGGGAAATGAAAGAGAAAAAAGAATAGGCCCCTAAAATCAACAAAAATACCCCCGTTCCCCCTTCAGGGCGCCGACCTGTTGATCAGCCTGTGTGTTGTCGCCTCAATGCCCGAAGCACCGAGACGCGGGGGGGAAATGCACGTGGGTGTCTCGCCGGCCGCCGCTCCTATCGCTCCGCCGGTAGGGTACTCCGCTGCCGTCTCTCATCCCGTCCCCTCGGCGCGTCGAGCCTGTCCCGCTTGCCAGTGTTAAAAAAATAACCCCCTTTCATTCTGATGAGATCATGGAGGGCTTCGGCTTGTGCGCTTCGGTGCTGTGGCTCTGCACATGTTCAGGCCTCAATTCTTTTGTGTTTTGGCCGGCCCTGCACGCGGACGCGCACCGCTCACGCTCAGTGATCGGTCGCGGGTGGGAAGAAATTCGAACAGCACCTCGGTTCCGGTCCGATCGGGACTGCTTTCGCGGCGCGCCGATTCAGCGCCCGTGCTGGGTGGTTGGAGGGGGGTGGAGGGGGAGTTGTTGAGGGTCTCCAGTGCTGCATAAGTTCGGTGCCGATCGGCGGCGCGCGACCGTGAGCCATGTATCCCGACGACTGGGCGGAGATGCCGCTGCAGCTGGAGGAGCAGGAGGGGCATGTGGAGCCAGACCACGATCACGGGCCGATGGACACGAGCAACTTTCTGGGGGAGGCGGAGGTGATGGCCGCTGGTGCCCCGCCAGGCGCCGCCCCTCTCGGCGCCCCTGAGGAGGAGGACAGGGTCGACACGGCCGCGTTCTCCAACCCCGTGCCGTTCGCCGCCCCGCTGCACGGCATCGGCGGATGCACCGGCGGCTATACCGGCGGCTACGGGGGGGGCGGCGGGGCGCCCGCGTTCGGCGCGGTCGCTCCCCTGCTGATGCCTCACGCTCCTTCCTCAGCTTTTGCAGCAGCACCTACGGCGTCGGTACAGAGCTTTGTCACGACGGCGTCGGCACAGAGCTTTGCCGGAGCCGCTGTGGCGGGGCCTCCGGAGCCTCTCGAGCCCGCCCTCGTCGTGGCGCCCGAGCCCGCCGCTGCGCCTCCCGCGCCGCCTCCCGCGCCGCCGCCCGCGCCGCCGCCTGCGCCCGCCGCGCCTCCCACCTCGTCCCCCTGGGCAGCTGCAGCCCCGGAGGGAGTCACGCTGCCCCCCGCGAGCGAGGCTCCTCATCCTCCCGCCGCCTCCCACGGACAGCCCGTCCCATGGCCCGCTGCTGCCACCCCCGCCGCTGCACCCGCTCCCCACTTCACCGCGCCACTCGCGCCTGCGCCGCCGGGCGGGATGTGGGGCGCGGCGCCCGCACCACTCGCGCCTGCGCCGCAGCCAGGAATGCAGCCAAGCATGCAGCCTGGCATGATGCAGCCTGGCATGATGCAGCCTGGCATGATGCAGCCTGGGATGTCCGGCATGGGTGGTGGTATTCCCGCAATGGGTGGTCCTATGTCGGGCGGAATGTGGGGCGAGGCGCCCGTCGAGGCACCCGTCGAGGCGCCCGTCGAGGCACCCGTCGAGGCACCCGTCGAGGCGCCCGACTCGGCGCCCGTTGCACCACCCGAGCGGCGGCTGCTGACCCCCGCGGACGTGGACGGCACCCTCGCCGGCGGGCGCATCGCTGTGATGTGGCCCGACGACGGCACGTGGTGGGAGGCGCACGTGGTCAACCTGGTGGCCGCTACCGGGATGGCCTCGCTGTGGTACCCGGCAGGGCTTACACTCGTCCACTTCTCAGCTCAACCTGAGCCGTTTCTGACACAAAATACACCATAAATACCCCCTGGTACCCCAAATCACCCCCTAATCAATCCCTAAGCGACCCCTAAATGTATCCCCTATCCCACAGAAAGCGCTTAAGTTGAGCCGAAAAGTGGACGAGTGTAAGCCCCTGGTACCTGGTGCACGGGGAGGACGCTGACGCGGGCGAGCGCGAAGTAGGGTGGTGCAGGTTGACCCTATCAAACCCACGTTGCAGGCGCGTTTAACTAAGCGCTCGAAACTTTCAAATTTGCTTTCAATTTCAACTTGCGCCGCTACAGCGAGGAGCTAAACCTGGCCGAGGCGGCGGGCAACGGCGAGGTCAGCTGGAGCATGCAGCCCCCCCGTAGCGCTCACGGCGCAGACGGCGGCGAGCCGCTGTCCAAGAGGATGAGGGGCGACGAGGCGGGCGGCGCGCGCGCGCTGCTGCCCCCGGTAAGGCGGTGCAGGTTGACCCTATGACACCCAAGTTGAAACCGCCTGGAACTAAGCGCTTGTAACTGGAACATGATGGACTGCTTTCAAACTTTGGTTTCAAATCCAACTTGTGCCGCTACACCCCGGGCGAGAAGGCGGCGGTGCCGTGCCCGCACTGCGACCGCCGCTCCTTCAAGTACCTGCGCAGCCTGGAGAAGCACGTGTGGAACGACCACGGCGCGCGCCTCACCCGCGAGGAGCTGGCGGGGTTCGAGGTAGGGCGGTGAAGGTCGCCCCCATCACACCCACGGTAAAAGCGCCTGGAACTAAGCGCTTGAAACTAAATTGTGACGAACCGCTTTCAAATTTGCTTTCAATTTCAACTCGCGCCGCTACATCGAGGAGGCGCTGCGCAGCGGGCGCGGGGGTCCGCCACGCCCCGCGCGAAGCTCCAAGCCGCCCGCTGCGCCCCCTCCGGTGGACGACGTGAACTACGACGACCTGTACGCCGTGCTTGCGGCAGGGGCTTACACTCGTCCACTTTTCGGCTCAAGTCAAGCGCATTCTGTGTGATAGGGGTGCATGTAGGGGTTGTTTAGGGGGTATTGAGGAGGTTCTAAGGGGTATCAAGGAGTATCAGGGGGTGTTCAGGGTGTATTTTGTGTCAGAAACGGCTCAGGTTGAGCTGAGAGCGGGACGATTGTAAGACCCTGGCTCGCGGCGCCCGCCGATATTGCAGCACGCGCGGCGGAGCGCGGTGCACAGGCCCGCGCGGCGGCGGCGCTCACCCGCGAGGGCGGCGCGGAGGACGGCGAAGACGGCGAGGGGGGCGCGGTCGCCGCGGCCTCCTCGGCCGCCGCGGCGCAGCGCGCCACACTGTGGGCGGCGTCGGAGCGCGACCTGTGCCACGTGTGCGGCAGGGGCTTACACTCGTCCACTTTTCGGCTCAACTTAAGCGCATTATGTGGGAGAGGGGTGCAATGAAGGCTTGTTTAGGGGGTGTGTGGGAGGTGTCAGGGGGTATTAAGGAGTGTCAGGGGGTGTTGAGGGTGTATTTTGTGTCAGAAACGGCTCAGGTTGAGCTGAAAAGTGAACGAGTGTAAGCCCCTGGTGTGCGGCGAGGCGGACCCCGATTTCTGGGCCATCGAGGGCGACCTCATCGTGCAGTGCGACGGCTGCGACGAGCAGGTGCACCTGTCATGCTACGGCCTGGGTAGGCCGGTGCTGGTTGACCCTATGAGACCCAAGTTGAAACCGCCTGGAACTAAGCGCTTGAAACTAAGATATGACGAACCGCTTACAAATTTGCTTTCAATTTCAACTTGCGCCGCCATACCTGGGCGAGGCGCCGGAAGGCGACTGGTTCTGCCAGGGGTGTGTGGACGGCGCGGCGCCGGGCGCGGGGTGGCCCGCCGACGCCGGCGTGTGCGCGCTGTGCCCCGTGCCCGGCAGGGGCTTACACTCGTCCACTTCTCGGCTCAACCTAAGCCGTTTTGGTCACACCACCCAGTGTCCCCCTGTCTGATAAACTGGGGGAAAATCGTGCACCCAACGCATCCCACAAAATGTGCTCGCGTTGAGCTGAAAAGTGGACGAGTGTAAGCCCCTGGTGCCCGGCGGCGTGCTGGCGCGCGTGCAGCCGCCCAGCCGCTGGTCCGTGGTAGGGCGATTCAGGTTGAGCCTATGAAACCCAAGTTGAAACCGCCTGGAACTAAGCGCTTGAAACTGGAATATGATGTGACTGCTTTTAAACTTTGGTTTCAAATTCAACTTGCGCCGCTACTCCGTGGAGTGGGGCGCCGACGGCACGCACGCGCACCTGTGCTGTGCCAACAACCTGCCCGAGGCAAGGCGGTGCAGGTTCACCCTATCAAACCCACGTTGAAAGCGCCTGGATGCCCTGGAACTAATCGCTTGAAACTACAACATGATGAACCGCTTTCAAAATCTGCTTTCAAATTCAACTTGCGGCGCTACACCGAGGTGGCCGTGCAGCCCAGCACCACGAGCGCACCCGTGGTCGACATCACCCGCGTCAAGAACTCGCGCATGGCGCTGCAGTGCGGCCTGTGCGGCAGGGGCTTACACTCGTCCACTTTTCAGCTGAACCTGAGCCGTTTCTGACACAAGGTACACCCTTACCCCCCCCCTGCAACCCCCTGGTACCCCCCAAACACCCCCAAACAACTAATGAACGCACCCCCTATCCCACATAAAGCGCTTACTTTGAGCCGAAAAGTGGACGAGTGTAAGCCCCTGCTGTGCGGCCTGTCCGGCGGCTGCGTGCAGTGCTCCATGGCGGGGCCAACACCTGGACCACCTTACGCCCCGCCACGTCGTGCCATCCACCACACTGTGGACCATCACCCGGTGCCCATGCACGATTCTATTCGAAATGAACGTCGCTATGAGCGGCGGTTGGTGACTTCTCTTGGCCTGATTTGAGTTTGTCCGGGTGTGCTCTATTTCGTCAAACTCACACGTTCTGCCAGACTGGTGTGAGAGGTTCGGTTCGCACTCATACAGCTTTTGTTTGTATTGCAAGTATCACGATGAAATATGCTTGATATGTCACCCACTGACTCTCCTGGACTAACGTCACCCTGGGTCTCGGTGGACTCTACTCGTGGAAGAACTGCTTCGAGGGCCTGCACCCGCTGTGCGCGCGCGCCGCCGCCACGGAGCGCCTCTACGCCGCCGACGACGGCGGGCCCATCTTCTTCTGCGCCGAGCACTCCGCGCCGGGGTTCTCGCAGCGGCGCTTGAAGTCCGCCGGGCTCGTGGCAGGGGCTTACACTCGTTCACTTTTCAGCTCAACTTGAGCCGTGTCTGACACAAGAAAACACCCTACACACCCTAAACACCCCCTAACACCCCCTTAACACGGGCTACACAACCCCTACGCGCACCCCCTGGTCCATGAAAAGCGTTAAAGTTGAGCTGAAAAGTGAACGAGTGTAAGCCCCTGGCTCGTGGCCGCCACGGGCGCGGCGGACGGCGACGGGACGGGCAGCGCCGCCAGTGAGCGGCAGGGGCTTACACTCGTCCACTTTTCAGCTCAACCTGAGCCATTTCTGAGACAAAAACACACCATGCACCCCCCCTGATACCCCCCAACACCCCCTAAACAGCCCGTAAGCAACTCCTAGACGCGCACCCTGTCCCACAGAAAACGCTTACGTTGAGCTGAGAAGTGAACCAGTGTAAGCCCCTGGTGAGCGGCTGGCGGCCAACGCGGCGATGAAGGCGTGCGCCACGGAGGCAGGGGCTTACACTCGTCCACTTTTCAGCTCAACTTGAGTGCTTTGTATGGGATAGGGGGTTGGGCGTAGGGGTAGTGTAGCCCGTGTTAAGGGGGTGTTAGGGGGTGTTTATGGAGTGTAGGGTGTTTTCTTGTGTCAGACACGGCTCAAGTTGAGCTGAGAAGTGGACGAGTGTAAGCCCCTGCACGGAGGTGGCGCTGCGCAAGGCGGCGTTCGTGCTGCGGCTGTGGCACCGCTTCGTGCCCTTCCTGCCGCAGCCGGCGGAGGATTGGAAGAAGCAGGACCTGCTCCTGCGCAGCGGCCGCTTCGCGCAGCGCGTCATGGTAGGCCGGTGCAGGTTGACCCTATGCAGCCCATGTTGAACCCGCCTGGAACTAAGCGCTTGAAACTAAAAAGAAATGAACTGCTTTCAATTTCCGCTTTCAAGTTCAACTTGCGCCGCTAAATCATGGCGCGCGCCGGCGTGCCCGAGGCGGAGGCGGTACGCCTCTCCGCCCTGACGGACGCGGCGGGCGAGAAGGAGGCAGGGGCTTATACTCGTCCACCTTTCAGCTCAACCTGAGCCGTCTCTTGTCATCGACACGGCACACAGAGAAAGAGTATCCCACAAAACGTGCTTACGTTGAGCCGAAAAGTGGACGAATGTAAGCCCGTTGAAGGAGGTGGCACTGGCGCACGCTGCGGCGGCGGGCGCGGCACTGGCGGAGGCCGAGGAGGGCGGTCACCTCAACAGCGGCCTGCGCACGTACCAGCGCGAGGCAGGGGCTTACACTCGTTCCCATTTCAGCTCAACTTGAGCTCTTTCGGACACCGTATGACCCAAAGTCACTCGTGAATGTGTCCTGGAGTTGCTCAAGTTGAGCTCTAACGTGAACGAGTGTAAGCCCCTGACGCGAGGGCGTGGCGTGGCTGGCTGCGCAGCACAGCGCCGGCGCGGGGGGCGGCATCCTGGGCGACGACATGGGCCTGGGCAAGACGCTGCAGGTGCTGTCGTTTCTGCAGTACCTGCGCGACGCCAAGGTAGGCCGGTGCAGATTGACCCTATCAAACCCAAGTTGAAAACGCCTGGAGCTAAGCGCTTGAAACTAGAATATGATGAACTGCTTTGAAATGTTGGTTTCAGATTCAAGTTGCGCCGCTACACCAAGGGCGAGGCGGGCCCGCACCTGGTGGTGTGCCCGCTGTCTGTGCTGCCCACGTGGGTCGCCGAGGCCAAGCGGCAGGGGCTTACACTCGTTCCCAATTCAGCTCAACTTGAGCTCCTCTGTCCACCGTATAATCCGACTTAGCTCATGAGCGTGTCCTGGAGTTGCTCAAGTTGAGCTCTAACGTGAACGAGTGTAAGCCCCTGCCAAGCGGTGGTGCCCCTCGCTGCGTGCCGTGGCGTTCCATGGGCCCGAGGCATGGGCTTACACTCGCTCACTTCCCAGCTCAACTTGAGTGCTCTGTATGGGATAGGGAGTGCGCGTAGGGGTTGTGTAGCCGTGTTAAGGGGGTGTCAGGGGGTGTTTAGGGTGTGTAGGGTGTTCTTGTGTGTCAGACACGGCTCAAGTTGAGCTGAACAGCGAACGAGTGTAAGCCCCTGCAACGAGGCGGAGCGGAACCGGCTGAAGCAGGAGGTGCTGCTGACCGGCACCTTCGACGTGCTGGTCACCACGTACGAGATGCTCACCGCGGAGCAGGCCATGCTGGCCGCGCGCTTCCACTTCCGTTACCTGGTGCTGGACGAGGCGCAGCGCGTGAAGAACGACAGCTCGCTGGCAGGGGCTTACACTCGTCCACTTTTCAACTCAACCTGAGCCGTTTCTGACACAATATGCACCCTACATACTCTCCAATACCCCCTGACACCCCTAAACACCCCCTAAACAACCCCTGAATGCACCCCCTATCCCACACACAGCGCTTAAGTTGAGCCGAAAAGTGGACGAGTGTAATCCCCTGCTCGCTGGCCAGCCAGGCGGTGCGGCGTGTGCGCGCAGCCAGCGCGCTGCTGCTCACGGGCAGGGGCTTACACTCGTCCACTTTTCAGCTCAACTTGAGCGCTCTGTATGGGATAGGGAGTTGCGCGTAGGGGTTGTGTACCCCGTATTAAGGGGGTGTTAGGGGGTGTGGAGGGTGTGCAGAGTGTTTTTTATTGTGTAGGACACGGCTCAAGTTGAGCTGGGAATTGGACGAGGGTAAGGCCCTGCTGACGGGCACGCCGCTGCAGAACAACCTGCACGAGCTGCGCGCACTGGTCAGCGTGCTGTTCCAGGTAGGGCGGTGCAGGTTGACCCTATCAAGCCCACGTTGAAAGCGCCTGGAACTGTGCGCTTGAAACTAAAATATGACGAACCGCTTACAAAATTTGCTTTCAATTTCAACTTGCGCCGCTACATCCAGGAGGTGCTGGAGGCGGCCGGCGCCGACAAGATGGAGAGCGACGGCGCCGCGGCTTTCGGCGACGACTCGGCGGCAGGGGCTTACACTCGTCCACCTTTCGGCTTAACTTAAGCGCTTTCTATGGGATAGGGGGTGCATGTAGGGGTTGGTTAAGGGCTGTTTAGGAGGTGTCAGGGGGCATCAGGGGGTATTTGGCGTGTATTTTGTGTCAGAAACGGCTCAGGTTGAGCTGAAGAGTGGACGAGTGTACGCCCCTGCTCGGCGGTGGCCGCGGCGCGCAGCCTGCTGCAGCCGCTCATGCTGCGGCGTACCAAGGCGGGGCGGTGCAGGTTTAAACCAGCTGAAACCCGAGTTGAAAGCGCGTTGGTTTTGTAAACGGGGGGGGGCCCTATGGACCATTATTTCCTCACTCTGATAAATTGGGGAGGCCCCCTACGCACCATTCAGCGCTTGAAAGCAGAATGTGATGAAGCACTTTCGAACTGTGCTTTCAAATTCAAGGTGTGCCGCTACACCAAGGCGGCGGTGCTGGCGCTGGACCTGCCGCCCAAGACGGAGACCGTGGTAGGGCAGTGCAGGTTGACGGCATCAAAACTCGTGTTGAAAGCGCCTACGGTGTCAGCGCTTGAAGCTAAAATATGATGAAGCGCTTTCAAATTTTGCTTTGAAATTCCAACTTGCGCCGCTACGCCGTGGTCCGCATCCCGCTGAGCGACCTGCAGCGCGATTGGTACCGCACGCTGCTGGAGGCAGGGGCTTACACTCGATCCCAATTCAGCTCAACTTGAGCTCTTCTGTCCACCGTAGAACCCGACTTAGCTCGTGAAGGTGTCCTGGAGCTGCTCAAGTTGAGTTCTTACGTGAACGAGTGTCAGCCCGTGGCTGGAGGGCGAGCAGGGCCTCTTCGGTAAGCTCGCCGCTTCCAACGCCACCAGCGAGAAGGCGGCGCTGGACGGTGGCAGGTGCATCGCTGAGCAGAGCGAGGCAGGGGCTTACTCGTTCACGTCAGAGCTCAACTTGAGCAACTCCAGGACACATTCATGAGTTAAGTTGGGTTACACGGTGGACAGAAGATCTCAAGTTGAGCTGAAATGGGAACGAGTGTAAGCCCCTTGAGCGAGGCCAACGGCGGGGAGGACGGCGCGGGCGCGGCGGAGGGTGCGGCGGACGGCGCGGGCGAGGTGGCCGTCAGCGGCGCCCCACCCCCCGGCGGGGGCGGGGGCGGGGGCGGCGGCGGGCACCAGTTCACGAAGCTGTCCAACCTGCTGATGCAGCTACGCAAGGTGTGCTGCCACCCGTTCCTATTCGGTGAGGAGGTGGAGGCGGTGGCTGTGGCACGGCACGGCGGCGACCGCACCGAGGTAGGGCGGTGCAGGTCAACCCTATCAAACCCACAGTTGACAGCGCCTGGACTTAAGCGATTGAAAATGTGACATGAGAAATTGCTTTCAAACTTTGCTTTCAAATTCAACTTGCGCCGCTACACCGAGGCGCTCATCGCCTCCTCCGGCAAGCTGGCGGCGCTCGACGAGATGCTGCCGCGCCTGCGTGCCGGCGGCCACAAGGTAGGCCGGTGCAGGTTGACCCTATGAAACCCACGTTGAAAACGCCTGGAACTAAGCGCTTGAAACTGACGTGTAATAAACTGCTTTCAAATGCTGCTTTCAAATTTGAGTTGCGCCACTGCAACAAGGTGCTCATCTTCTCACAGTTTACCATGATGCTCGACATGCTGGAGGAGTTCTGCAACGCGCGCGGTCACGCGTATCTGGTTGGGCGGTGCAGGTTGACCCTATCAAACCCAAGTTGAAAGCGCCTGGAAATGAGTGCTCTGAAACTAAAATCTGCTGAACTGCTTTCAAACTTTGCTTTCAAATTCAACATGCGCCGCTACAGCCTGCGGCTGGACGGCAGCACCTCGCTGGCGCGGCGCCGGTACGAGACGGCGTTGTTCAACAAGCCGGACGGTCGCCACTTCGTGTACCTGTGCAGCACGCGCGCGGGCGGCCTGGGCATCAACCTGCAATCGGCGGACACGGTAGGGCTGTGCAGGTTGAACCGATGAAAACGGTCTTGAAACCGCCTGGATCTATGCTCTTGAAACTAAGATGTGATGAACCGCTTTGAACCTTTGCTTTCAAATTCAACCTGCGCCGCTGCACCACGGTGATACTGGCGGACCCGGACTGGAACCCCACGTTCGACCAGCAGGCAGGGGCTTTATACACTCGTTTACTTCTCAGATCAACTTGAGCGCTTTCAATCGGATAGGGGTTGCGCGTAGGGGTTGTGTAGCCCGTGTTTAAGGGGGTGTGAGGGGGTGTTCAGGGTGTGTAGGGTGTTTTTATGTGTCAGACACGGCTGAAGTTGAGCTGAAACGTGAACGAGTGTAAGCCCTTGCCAGTAGGCGCAGGACCGCGCGCACCGCCTGGGTAGGACGGTGCAGATTGACCGTATGAAACTCAAGTTGAAACCGCCTGGAACGAAGCGCTTGAAACTGGAATATGATAGACTGCTTTCAAACTTTGGTATCAAATTCAAATTGCGCCGCTACACCTGGGGCAGACGCGCCCCGTCACCGTCATCCGCATGTGCCACGCCAGCAGCGTGGTAGGGCGGTGCAGGTTTACCCTATCAGACCCACGTTGAAACCGCCTCGAGCTAAGTGCGTGAAACTGGAATATGATGAACTGCCTTCACACTTCGCTTTCAAATTCAACTTGCGCCACTACAGCGTGGAGGAGGGCATCCTGGCGGTGGCGGCGCGCAAGGTAAGGCGGTGCAGGTTGACTCTATCAAACCCACGGTGAAAGCGCCTGGAACTAAGCGCTTGAAACTAAATTGTGACGCACCGCTTTCAAACGTTGCTTTCAATTTCGAGTTGCGCCGCTACACCAAGGCGGGGCTGGCGTCGGCGGTGCTGGCAGGGCTGGAAGCGGGCGCCGACGTACAGGCCTTGGTAGGGCGGTGCAGGTTGACCCTATCAAACCCACATTGAAACCGCCTAGAACTAAGCGCTTGAAACTAAAATATGGTAAATCGCTTTTCAATTTTGCTTCAATTTTGCTTTCGGATTCAAGTTGCGCCGCTACACCTTGGACGCCGCCGCCGCCGCCGGGGGCCGCGACCCCGTCACCGCCGCCAAGCTGTCCTTCTCCGAGCTCCGCGAGATCATCCTGGCCGGCGCCGGGGGCGGCGCCGCTGTTGATCCTCCCAAGGCCGCTAAGGCCGAGGGCGGGGCTGTAGGGGGTGGACGGGAGCAGCGGGGGCGCGGCGCCACGCGCGGCGCCAGCGGCAGCGGCGCCAGCGGCGGCGGCGCGGGGGCGCAGACAGGGGCTCACACTCGTTCACGTTAGAGCTCAAATTGAGCAAATCCAGGACACATTCATGAGTTAAGTTGAGTTACACAGTGGACAGAAGGAGCTCAAGTTGAGCTGAAATCGGAACGAGTGTAAGCCCCTGGGCGCAGGCGGAGGGCGCCGCCGCGCTGGCTCGCGCCGCGGAGGGTTCCGGCAACCGCGGGCACTACAAGGTAGGGCGGTGCAGGTTGAACGAATGAAACCCGTGTTGAAAGTGCCCGGATCTATGCTCTTGAAACTACGATATGATGGACCGCTTAAAAGAATTGCTTTCAATTTCAACTTGCGCCGCTACAACAAGTGGGAGGGCACCGACTACGCCGCACGCAAGGCGGCCAACGACAAGCGGGACATCGCGGACTACTGGGTGTCGCAGCTGGGCGACAAGCGGCGCGAGCGGGTGTCGACGGTGGAGATGATTGACGGCGGCGCCGGCCTGGGGCTGCAGGCAGGGGTTTACCCTCGTCCACTTCTTAGCTCAACTTGAGCGATGCTTATGGGTCAGGGGGTGCACCGTGGGGTTGTGTAGCCTGTGTGAAGGGGGGGTTAGGGGGTGATTAGGCTGTGTAGGGTGTTTCCTTGCGTCAGACACGGCTCACGTTGAGCTGAAAAGTGGACGAGTGTAAGCCCCTGGGTGCAGGCGGTGAGCCGCGTGAGCATCATGGAGGCGCGCGAGGAGGAGGACCGCGAGCGGCGCGCGGCGGCGGCGCGCGAGGCAGGGGCTTACACTCGTTCGCGTTTCAGCTCAACTTGAGCTCTTCCGCCCACCGTATGACCCAGCTTAATACATCAATGTGTCCTGGAGTTTCTCACATTGAGCTCTCACGTGAACGAGTGTAAGCCCCTGGCGCGAGGTGGCCCGCCTGCGCGCCGCGGACCGCGCCTCGCGCCATGAGACAGTCTGCTGCGGGTGCGGCGGCGGCGACGACGGGTGCATCCGCCCGCCGCCCGCGTTCCTCGCCCCCGCGGCGGCGGCGGAGCGGCAGGGGCTTACACTCGTCCACTTCTCAGCTCAACTTGAGCTGTGTCTGACACAAGAACACACCCTACACACCCTTGAACACCCTCTGATGACCCCTTACTACGGGCTACACAACCCCTACGTGCACCTCCTATCCCATACAAAGCGCTAAAGTTGAGCTGAAAAGTGGACCAGTGTATGCCCCTGCGGAGCGGCTGCGCTGCCGCAACTGCCCGCGCGTCATGTCCCTGGGATGCGCGCGCCTCGTGACGCGGCCGCGCATGGGGTAGGACAGTGCAGGTTGACCCTTTCAGACCCACGTTGAAAGCGTCTGGAACTAAGCGCTTGAAACTAAAACATGATTAACTGCTGTCCAGTTTTGCTTTCAAATTCAACTTGCGCCGCTACAATGGGGTGGCAGTGCCCGCAGCATCACTGCCGCAGCTGCAACCGCACCGCGGGGGAGGCGGGCGGGCTCATGTTCCGCTGCGTGGGGTGCCCCGGCGCCTTCTGTGCCGAGTGCAACGGCGAGGCGCCCTTCGACGCCGTCGAGGCCAACCCAGAGTGGGAGGACATGGGCAGGGGCTTACACTCACCCACTTTTCAGCTCAGCTTGAGCCGTTTCTGACACAAATAAATCCTAGGAATCCCCTAATGCCCCCTAACACCCCCTACACAACCCCTAATTGCACCCCCTATCCCACACAAAGCGCTTCCGTTGACCCGAAAAGTGGACGAGTGTAAGCCCCTGGACAGGGGCTTCTTCCTCCCCAAGAGCTTTGAGTACGTGCGCTGCGCCGACTGCTGCGCCGTCAAAGCTACCGCCGTCGCCGCCGCCACCGCCGCCGCCACCGCCGCAGCTGAAGCCGCCGCCGCCGCCGCTACCGCCGCCGCCGCAAGCAAGGCGTCCTCCAGCGGCGGTAGGAAGTCCGCTCAGAAGAAGGCGCCCGCCCCCGCCCCCGCCGCCAAGAGCAAGAAGCGCGGCCGCTGAAGCACAAGCGCCGCACATCAGCACGGCGAGCGGCGGAGTGTCAAGCACGCCTCAGAGTTTTTACGACGTACACACAAGAGCTGCGGCGGCGCTCTGCTCCGCGGCGGCGGCGGGCACGCGCATCCGCGGCGGCGGCGGCCGGCGCGGGCCCGGACGCCACATCACGCATAGGCCCACGACGATTTGTAGAGATGCTCGATTATTTTTAATGTTCCATATTGACTCCCCAACCTGAGTGGATAGCTCTACAGCTGCGACATTAGATTCCTTCGCTCCGCTTCTGGTATCCCCGACTCACGCCCTGAGTGCCATCGGATTTGCTGTTGGCGAGTGGTGCGGTGGTTCTTTTGGAGAGGCACAACGTCACAAAAAGTCTTCTGCATAAATCTTCCGTGCGACCCGCCAAGAACGCTCCCGACGACACTCCGACGACACCAGTGCCGCCAGAGTGAGCCCTTGTTTATGCCTAGCACTGAACGGTCTGAACGGTCTGAACGGTTCTGACTCTTCTCTGAAAGGAAAGGAAAACGAAAAACAGGAACAGGACTGGTGAAGAGAGATCAGAAAGATGTTCCTGCAGTGGTTCATTCAGTTATTATTGGCTGAAGCGCAACTGAAAAGATCTCCTAATTTTTTTGGGGGGTCGCACTATATTTGATGACACCCCTACATCCCTGGAGGCCCCTGTTTTGCACCGAGACTTTCTCACTGTGTGCCATACGAAATCGGAAGGCCGGAAAAATCTGGGAAATACCCCTCTGTTCTACAAACCCGCGCCGAGCGCCTAGCTGGCAGCTGAGCTGGCGGCGTCCGCGTCCTCGTCATTCTTTTCGTGGGTTATTTGAGCTGCATTGGCACCTGGGTGGTTGCCATAAACACACGCCGATAACTCACTGAAACGCCGAGGTTCACTGCAATGGCGGCATGCATGGCGGCGTCCGCCGCGCCGGCGATGGCCCTCCCCGGCCGCGCGCGCGCAATCGACCGCGTTTCCGCGCGTCATCGCCACAACCTCCACAGGCCAGTTCATCCGAAAATGTTGAATTTCGGCAGGAACAGGGCGGGCCCGCGGTGCGCTGCCGCGGGGATTTCTGCTTCTGGCGTCACCTTCAACACGCGGGGGGGGTCTGGCCGCGTAACCTTTTGCACGCGCGCCGTGGTGGACGCCTCCAGCGCTACATTGGCGCAAGGCAGGGACTTCACCTTTCTTTGTGAATTCTAATTCTGCCGGAGGTAAACGTCTGGTACGCGTTTTACGGTTTTAGCAGTTCCGCACTCCGCCACAGCGCAGGGCGTGCGCTTGACAGCTGTGGCGCCTTCACTGAACAGTCCGTTCGTGTTTCACCCCTGAAACACTCAACGCAATGTATCCCAATTTCCCGCTGCTATACCTCGAAGTCGTTGCCACGTAAGCAACCACGGGTACAATTGTATTAACCTGCCACCACGAGCGTCGCTTCGTGCCAATCGCCACGAATTCCTTCTTCTGATCCTGGCACGCGGCGGAGCCGGCGAGGAGGAGCCCCAAGCAGCATTGGCGCCGACCGGCGTGCCGTACTCGAGCCTGGTCGTGGGAATCCCTAAAGAGAGTGGTAAGGATGAGCGGCGCGTATGCATGACGCCCGACACGTGCAGCAAGCTGGTGAGTGCGGGGTACAACGTGGTGGTCACGGCGGCAGGGGCTTACACTCGTCCACTTCTCAGAAGAACCTGAGCTGTCCCTGCCACTTAAAATATCCCCTAAACGCCTGACGCCCTCTCCATTCCCCCCCAAAATACCTTCTAAATACCCCCAAAACACCCCTTGACCCATGAAAAGCGCTTACGTTGAGCTGAAAAGTGACCGAGTGCAAGCCCCTGCACGGCGGGCGCGGGCACGGGGGCCGAGTACGCGGACCACGAGTACGTCGCGGCAGGCAGGGGCTTACACTCGGTCCACTTTTCGACTCAACTGAAGCGCTTTGAGTGGGATAGGGGTGGCATTTAGGGGTTGTTTATGGGGTGTTTGGAGGTGTCAGGGGGTATTTAGGGTGTATGTTGTGTCAGAGACGGCTCAGGTTGAGCTGAAAAGTGGATGAGTGTAAGCCCCTGGCGTTGGGGTGCTCCATCGGCGACGCGTGGAAGGCGGACATCGTGTGCAAGATCCGCCCGCCGTGCAAGAGCGAGGTCAAGAAGCTGCATGACGGGCAGGTGCTCTTCTGCAACATCTACCCGCGGCAGGACGAGGCGCTGGTGGCAGAGGCTTACACTCGTCCACCTCCCAGCTCAACCTGAGCCGTTTCTGACACAAAATCCACCCCAAACACCCCCTAATACTCCGCAATACCCCCTGACACCTCCTAAGTACCCCCTAGATAACCCCAAATGCACCCTATCTCACAGAAATCGCTCAAGTTGAGCCGAAAAATGGACGAGTGTAAGCCCCTATCTGGTGGAGGTGCTGCGCGAGGCGGGCGTGACCGCGTTCGGCCTGGATGCAGTCCCGCGCACCATCAGCCGCGCGCAAGCCTTCGACACGCTGTCGTCCATGGTAGGCCGTACCAGCCTGTCCCCACTTCCCAGTTTAACCCCCGATTGACCGCGCTTGGCTTCAGCAGTTGAAGCTATGATAAAGTGCGCCAAACCATTTAGACACTTAGTCTGACTTAGTGCTACTCAGTCTAACTTAGTGCCCGCTCGACCAATCAGAACGCTCCATTTGCACGACTTAGAACAACTTGCTGCTGAGTGTCTAAGTGGTTTCACGCACTCTGTCATAACAGTCGACGAACTGCTTTCAAAGTTTAGTTAATGTGAAGTTGCGACGCTACATCACGGCGAACATCTCGGGGTACCGCGCGGTGGTGGAGGCGGCCAACGCCTTCCCGCGCTTCTTCGCCGGCCAGTTCACCATGGTAGGGCGCTGCAGGTTGACCCTATCAAACCCACTTTGCCAGCGCCTGGAACTAAGCGCTTGAAGCTAAGATATGAAGCAGTGCTTTCAAACTTTGCTTTGAAATTCAACGTGCGCCGCTACACCATGGCGGGTAACGTGGCGCCTGCTAAGGTGCTGGTGGTGGGGGCCGGCGTGGCGGGGCTGGCGGCAGGGGCTTACACTCGTCCACTTTTCGGCTCAACTTGAGCGCTACCTGTGGGATACGGGGTGCGTTTTAGAGGTTGTTTGGGGTCGTTTAGGGGGTGCGAGGGAATATCAGGGGTTGAGCAGGGTACGTTATTGTGTCAGAAACGGCTCAAGTTGAGCTGAAATGGGAACGAGTGTAAGCCCCTGGGTGGCGGCGGTGCAGGCGGCCAAGAACATGGGCGCCATGGTGCGCGCGTTCGACGTGCGGGCGGCGGCGCGCGAGCAGGTGGAGAGCATGGTAGGGCGGCGCAGGTCAACCCCATAAAACCCACGTTGAAAGCGCCTGGAACTAAGCGCTTGAACCTGACACGTAATTAAACTGCTTCCAAGTCTTGCTTTCAAATTCAACTTTCGCCGCTACAGCATGGGCGCGGAGTTCCTGGAGGTGAAGGTGGCGGAGAGCGGCGAGGGCGCCGGCGGATACGCCAAGGTAGGCCGGTGCAGCTTCACCCTATCAAACCCACGTTGAAACCGCCTGGAACTTATCAACTAAGCGCTTGAAACTGGAATATGATGGACTGCTTTCAAACTTTGGTTTCAATTTCAACTTGTGCTGCTGCAACAAGGAGATGTCGCCAGAGTTCATCGCCGCGGAGATGGAGCTGTTCGCGCAGCAGTGCGCCGAGTGCGACATCGTAATTACCACAGCGCTCATCCCGGGCCGCCCGGCGCCCAAGCTCATTAGCAAGGTAGGGCGGTGCAGGTTGACCCTATGAAACCCATGTTAGAACCGCCTGGAACTAAGCGCATGAAACTATATTATGATGGACCGTCTTCAAATTTTGCTTTCATATTCAACTCGCGCCGCTACACCAAGGACATGGTCGCGGCGATGCGCCCCGGCAGCGTGACTGTGGACCTGGCCTCCGAGGCGGGCGGCAACATCGAGACTACGGTGGGGCGGTGCAGGTTGACCCTATCAAACCCACGTTGAAACCGCCTGGAACTAAGCGCTTGAAACTGAAATATGATGAACTGCTTTCAAGCTTTGCTTTCAATTTCAACTTGCGCCGCTACACCACGGTGCCCGGCACCGCCACCCGCACCGCCAACGGCGTCACCTGCATCGGCTACACCGACCTGCCCAGCCGCTGCGCGGGCCAGGCCTCCACCCTCTTCGGCAACAACGTGTCCAACTTCCTGCTCTCCATGGGTAGGGCCTGCCGAATATTTCAATATCGCCACCTGCCCCCCTTCCCAACTATTCTTCGGCCCCTCCCATGAGAGCTACAACCCTCGTTGCCCACCCTGTAATTTCAGGCAGGAATCTCAGCCAATCCACGCTGGTTTCTGGAAAACAGAAATTAGAAGGCGCCAAAATTATACTACTCGTAGAGCTAGAATGTCCATTCGCGGAAATGCTCAAAAGTTCTTTGAAGGCGCCCAAAAAAATACTAGAGCTAGGCTCCATTCGCGGAAATGCCCAAAAGTTTGGAAACAGATTCCGGAAATACTCGCCAGCCCCTATTCGTGGGCGACGCCAAGGCGGGGATGTTTGAGATCAAGCACTCGGACGAAGCCGTGCGTGGCGCGCTGGTGACGCAGGCAGGGGCTTACACTCGTCCACCTTTCGGCTCAACGTAAGCACCTTTTGAGGGAAACGCTGGGCAGTTTCATTACTGTGAGTGACATAAAGCCGCTCAGGTTGAGCTGAGAAGTAGACGAGTGTAAGCCCCTGGACGCAGGGCGGGCAGGTGCTGTTCCCGCCGCCGCCTCCGCCGCCCAAGCCTATCAAGGAGAAGTCACCAGCAGGGGCTTACACTCGTTCCCAACTCAGCTCAACTTGAGCTCCTCTGTCCACCGTATAACCCGACTTAGCTCATGAACATGTCCCGGAGTTGCTTAAGTTGAGCTCTAACGTGTACGAGTGTAAGCCCCTGGTCACCGAGCGAGGGTGCGCTCACCCCCCCGCCCCCCGTCGTGGAGGACGACGTCAAGGTAGGGCAGTGCAGGTTGACAATTTCAAACCCCGTGTTGAAAGCGCCTACGGTTTCAGCGCTTGAAACTGGAATCTCATAAACTGCTTTCAACGTTAGCTTTCAATTTCAACTTGCGGCGCCAAATGAAGGAGCCCCCCGCGTGGCTCGACGACGCCAAGTCGGCGCTCACCTTCGGCGCCGTTCTGGCGCTTTTCTGCGCCATCGGGTCCGCCGCGCCCGCCGCCGAGGCAGGGGCTTGCACTCGTTCACGCTAGAGCTTAACATGAGCAACTGCAGGAAACATTCATGAGCTGAGTTGGGTGATACGGTGGACAGAGGAGCTCATGTTGAGCTGAAATGGGGACGAGTGTAAGCCCCGGCACCGAGGCCGTCACCCTGCTCAGCACCTTCTCCCTCGCGTGCATCGTCGGGTACTTCGCCGTCAAGGTAGGCTGGTGCAGCTTGACAGTATCAGAACCCGTATTGAAAGCGCCTATGGTTTCAGCGTTTGAAGCTGAAATATGATGAAGCGCTTTCAAGTGTTGCTTCCAAATTCAACCTGCGGCGCTACATCAAGGGGGTGTCGGCGGCGCTGCACTCGCCGCTCATGAGCGTCACCAACGCCATCAGCGGCAGGTGCTTACACTCGTTCCCATTTCCGCTCGAATTGAGCTTGCTTTGCCCCTTTCCGCTCAATTTAAGCTCACTTTGTCCCCCACACAACCCCAACCAACCCGTGGATATGTCCCGAAGGTGCTCAAGTTGAGCTCTAACGTGAGTGATGTCCTCCCGAAGGTCCTCAAGTTGAGCTGAAAAGAGAACGAGTGTAAGCCCCTGATGAGCGGCATGACCGCCATCGGCGCGCTGGAGCTCATGCGCGGCGGCCTCCTCCCGGCAGGGGCTTACACTCGTCCACTTTTCAGCTCAACCTGAGCCGTTTCTAACACAAAATACACCCTAGACACCCCCTCATATGCCCTAACACCAATTGAACACCCCCTACACAATCCCAAAATGCAACCCCTATCCCACAGAACGGGCTTACATTGAGCTGAAAAGTGGACGAGTGTAAGCCCTTGCCTCCCGGACAGCCTCGCCGCCACCGCCGCCGCCGCCGCCGTCGCTATGAGCGCTGTTAACATCGCGGGCGGCTTCCTGATGACGGGGCGCATGCTCAATATGTTCCGGCGCCCCACCGATCCCCCCAACTTCGCCAACCTGCTCTTCGTCCCTGTCGCCGCCGCGATGGCATTCTACCTGCCCGCGGTAGGGCGGTGCAGGTTGATGCTTTCAAACCCGCGTTGATAGTGCCTATAACTAAGCGCTTGAAACTAAGATACGATAACCTGCTTTCAAGTTTTGCTTTCAAATTCAACTTGCGCCGCTACACCGCGGCGGCGGCGGGCGCGGCGGCGGCGTCGCTGCACCAGATGGTGGCCTTGGTAGGGCTGTGCAGGTTGACCCTATCAAATCCATGCTGAAACTGCCTGGAACTAAGCACTTGAGACTAAAATGTGATGAACTGCTTTAAAGTTTTGCTTTCAAATTGAATTTGCGCCGCTACACCCTGGCCTCCGCGCTGTGCTGTGTGGGTGCAATCTCCATGTTGGCCACGCAGCAGACGGCGCGCACCGGCAACGCGCTGGGTAGGGCGGTGCAGGTTGACCCTATGAAATCCTGGTTGGAAGCGCCTGGAACTAAGCGCTTGAAAGCATAATGTGATCAACTGCATTCAAATTTTGCTTTCAAATTGAACTTGCGCCGCTACAGCTGGGCGCCGCGGGCGTGGTGCTAGGCCTGGCCGCCACGGCGGGACCCCGGCTGACCACGGCGGGTGGCCCGCTGCTGGCGCAGGCGGGCGGCAGGGGCTTACACTCGTTCCCATTTCAGCTCAACCTGAGCTCTTCCGTCCACTGTATAACCCAAATCAACTCATGAATGTGTCCTGGAGTTGCTCAATTGAGCTCTGACGTGAACAAGTATAAGCCCCTGACCGGCGGCGCGCTCGGCGTGGGCGGCGCCCTGGGCCTGGCCATCGCAGCGCGCTGCGCCATCACGGTAGGGCGGTGCTGGTTGACCCTATGAAACCGAAGTTGAAACCGCCTGGATCTACGCGCCTGAAACTAAAGTGTAATCTACCGCCCTCAACTTCTGCTTTCAAATTCAACTTGCGCCGCTACATCACGGACCTGCCGCAGCTGGTGGCGGCGTTCCACTCGCTGGTGGGTCTGGCCGCCACGCTCACGTCCATTGCGGCGTACATGTCGCACCCCGGGGCGGTGGGCGCCGCGCACCTAGGCGCCACGTGCTTCGGCGTGTTCATCGGCGCTGTCACCTTCACGGGGTCCGTCGTCGCCTTCCTCAAGCTGCAGGCAGGGGCTCATACTCGTCCACTATGCGGCTCAACGTAAGCACAATTTGTGGGATACGTTGGGTGCATGATTTTCCCCCAGTCTAATAGACAAGGGGACAAGGAGAGGTGTGACCATCACGGCTTTGGTTGAGCTGAAACGTGGACGATTGTAAGCCCCTGGCTGCGGGGCATGGTGCCGTCCAAGGAGGTGAGCCTGCCGTTCAAGCAGGTGTTCAACTCCGCCGCGTTCGCCGGCTCCCTGGCGCTGTGCGCCGTGTTCGTCAGCGCCGCCGCGGCGGGCGCCACGGGCACGGCCGTTGCAGCGCTCGGTAAGGCGGTGCAGGTTGACACTATCAAACCCACGTTGAAAGCGCCTGGAACTGGGCGCCTGAAGCTGAAATATGCTGAACTGCTTTCAAGTTCTGCTTTCAATATCCACTTGCGCCGCTACAGCTCGGAGGCGTCGCTGCGCTCGGCGCCTTCCTGGGGTTCCACGCCACGCTGGCCATCGGCGGCAGGGGCTTACACTCGTTCCCACTTCCGGTTAACTTCAGCATACTTTGCCCCTTTCCGGTCAACTTAAGCTTACTCTGTCCCCTATGTGAATTAATTCAACCCGTGAATATTTCCCGAAGGTGCTGAAGTTGAGCTCTAACGTGAGCGATGTGTCCCGAAGGTCCTCAAGTTGAGCTCTGAACTGAGCGAGTGTAGGCCCCTGATCGGCGGCGCCGACACGCCAGTGGTCATCACCGTGCTCAACTCCAGCAGCGGGTGGGCGCTGTGCGCGGAGGGGTTTGTGCTGAGCAGCCAGCTCCTCACCGTGGTGGGCGCGCTCATCGGGGCGTCGGGCAGGGGCTTACACTCGTTCCCATTTCATCTCAACTTGAGCTCTTCTGTCCACCGTATAACCCGACTTCGCTCATGGACTTGTCCTGGAGTCGCTCAAGTTGAGCTCTAACGTGAACGAGTGCAAGCCCCTGGCGTCGGGTGCCATCCTGTCGCAGATCATGTGCGTGGCTATGAACCGCTCCATCGTTGGCGTGCTGCTGGGCATCAAGGTAGGGCGGTGCAAGTTGACCCTATGAAACCCAAGTTGAAGCCGCCTGGAAGCTGGAACTAAGCGCTTGAAACTGGGATATGTCGACTGCTTTCAAACTTTGCTTTCAAATTCAACTTGTGCCGCTACATGAAGGGCACGCTCAAGAGCAAGAAGGGCGGCGCGGCGGCGGCGGATGTGGTGCTGTGTGACGTGGAGCGCGGCGAGTGCTTCGTCAGCGACAGCGCCGCCGCCGCGGGCAACCTGGCCGCCGCCAAAAAGGTGCTTATCGTGCCCGGGTACGGCCTGGCCGTGTCCAAGGTAAGGCCGTGCAGGTTGACAGTATGAAATCTCCCGTGTTGAAAGCGCCTACGTTTTCAGCGCTTGATACTTGAATATCATAAACCCCGTGAAACTTTTGGTTCCAATTTCAACCTGCGCCGCTACGTCAAGGCGCAGTACGCCCTGGCGGACCTGATCTCACTGCTGCGCGCCAACGGCAAGGAGGTGGCGGTGGCCGTGCACCCCGTGGTAAGGCGGTGCAGGTTGGCCCTATCAAACCCACGCTGAAAGCGCTTGGAACTAAGCCCTTGAAACTAAAGTATGGATGAGCTGCTTTCAAGATTTGCTTTTAAATTCAGCTTGCGCCGCTACAACGTGGCGGGTCGCATGCCGGGGCAGCTGAACGTGCTGCTGGCGGAGGCCGGGGTAGGGTGGTGCAGGCTGCTGCTATGAACCCACATTGAAAGCGCCTGGTACTGAGCGCTTGCAACTACAATGTGACGAACCGCTTTCAAACTTTGCTTTCAATTTCAACTTGCGCCGCTACACCGGGGTGCCGTACGACATCGTGAAGGAGATGGAGGAGGTGGAGAGCAACATCGCGCAGTACGACGTCAGCCTGGTGGTGGGCGCCAACGACACGGTTAACCCCTCCGCGGTGGAGGACCCAGACAGCGAGCTGGCGGGCATGCCGGCAAGGGCTTACACTCGTCCACTTCTCAGCTCAACCTAAGCCATTTTGGTCGGTGAGCCGTTTTGTGCCTAGTTTGTGACGAGTTATGTCCCATACATCTAGTGAAGGTACCCAACGTATCCCACAAAAAGTGCTCACGTTGAGCTGAGAAGTGGACGAGTGTAATGAGCCCCTGCATGCCGGTGATCCAGGTGTGGAAGTCCGACAAGGTGCTGGTGCTGAAGCGCAGCCTGGCCGGCGGCTACGCCGATGTTGAGAACCCGCTGTTCTTCAACGTCAACACCAACATGGTAGGCCAGTGCAGGTTGAACCGATGTAATCCGTGTTGAAAGCGCCTGGATCTACCCTCTTGAAACTTAGCAATGATGAACCGCTGTCAAACTCTGCTTTCAGTTTCAACTTGCGCCGCTACAACATGGTGCTCGGCGACGCCAAGTGCTCCAT
>Ga0307489_10000380_pt1 | contig 26286 bp, 47 predicted proteins | sample SB12metaG_FD_202247 | JGI IMG/M metagenome (GOLD analysis project Ga0307489, IMG submission 202247) | Sea-ice brine microbial communities from Beaufort Sea near Barrow, Alaska, United States - SB 1.2 | ecosystem: Environmental > Aquatic > Marine > Coastal | place: USA: Alaska | collected... | reverse complement strand
CCCGCGCCGCCCCCGCTGCCGCCGCCGCCGGCGCCGCCGCCGCAGCCGCCGCCGCCCGTCGTCATCCTCGCGAAGGTCACCGGCAACGTCACGCTCCAGGGCTACTCCAAGGTAGGGTGGTGCAATTTGACCCGATGAACCCCACCTTGAAAGCGCCTGGATCTAAGCGCTTGAAACTAGAATGTGATGAACCAATTTCAAACTTTGCTTTAAAATTCAAGTTGCGCCGCTACTCCAAGGACACCTTCGGCGACAGCGAACAGACAGCGTTCGCCGCGGGGATGGCCGACGCCCTCAACGTCTCTTCCGAGCACGTGGCCCTCACGGTGAAGGACGCGCGCCGCCGCCGCCTGCTCGCCACGCCCGCCATCACGCTCGACTACGAGATCGGCTTCGCCGACGTCGCCGCCGCCGTCAACATGCAAACCCGCATCAAGGCCATGGCAAGGCGGTGCGGGTTGACCCTTTCAAACCCAGGTTGAAACCGCCCGCAGCTGAGGGCTTCAAACTACAGCGTGAATTACTGCGTTCGAGTTTTGGTTTCGATTTCAACTTGCGCCGCTACACCATGGCCCCGACCGACCTGGTGGTTGCCCTCAAGGCGGCGGGCCTCACCCAAGTTACCGGCAGGGGCTTATACTCGTCCACTTCTCAGCTCAACCTGAGCCGTTTCTAACACTCACCACATCTACTAAACGCCTAAACAACCCCCCCACCCCCGCCTCAAAATACTCCCTAAACACCGCCTAAATCCCCCTTGTCCCACCAAAAGTGCTTACGTTGAGCTGACAGGTGGACGAGTGTAAGCCCCTGGTTACCGGCGCCGTCCTCACCGTGTCAGACACCATCACATCGATGAAGTCGCCGTCGCCACCACCCACGCCGCCCACCGCCGCGCCGCTGTCGTCGGAGTCGGCGGGCGGGTCGGTAAGCTACAACATTGACCTTGGCACTTTCGGGGCCATCGCCGGGTTGTCGGCAGGGGCTTACACTCGTCCACTTCTCAGCTCAACCTGAGCCGTTTCTGACACAAAATACACCCTGAACACCCCCTGATAATCCTTAACACCCCCTGACACCTCCCGAACACCCCCTAAACAACCTCTAGATGCATCCCTATCCAACAGAATGTGCTTACGTTGAGCCGGAAAGCGGACGAGTGTAAGCCCCTGGTTGGCGGTGGGCGCCGCGGTGGCGATGACGGTGGCGTCGGTGGCCGTGGTGCGGTGGCGCCGCGGACCTATTCGTGTCCATGAAGGTCGTCTTGGTCGTCTTTTATCATGGTCATCTTTATCTAAGGTCATCTTTGTCCAACGTGCACCGGCGACTGATGTGTTTGACCATCCTTGAGCCTCATTGCTGTATTGCTTGTCGCTAGCAGTTGCTTATGCTTTATTGTTTATTTATTGTCTAATTATTGTTCATTTATACATTTCACCTCCAGATAATACATTGATGCCACGTCGCGCGCAGCGATGGCTAAGAGCTCAACATGTGGCGGGGCGGCGAGCGGGGGCGTGACACGTGGCGGGGTGGCCAGTGGGGGAGTGACACGTGGGTGGCTGGCCGGATTGAGGTGGGTGGCTGGCCGGGTTGAGGTGGGCGCGGGCGCACGGCTGCGAGAGGGACATGTGCACGAGTGGTTTCGCTGTTTTGGGCGGGCATAGCTGCGGTACATAGTGGACGGGTGTACGCCCCTGCGTGGCGGCGGAAGCGGGGCCCGGCGCCCGGCGATGGTGCCGGAGACGCGCGGTGCGTCTCCACTCGCTATTGAATAGGCTCTCAACGCGGGTCGCTGAGACGAAACAAAGGGACCAAAAGAAGCAGTCTGGGTGTGAAGATGTAAACGAATAAATATCAAAGGTTGCAGTGATGAACGTGATGGAACGATGGAACGGCTTTCCACTGGATGAGCGGGTGACTGCGAGGAGCAAGAATATGAGCAATGTGATATACATCACTCGTGGTACGTAGGTGGCTACGGCCTAACGGCTATAATACGCACTATGGTCGTGCGCTATGCAAACATATTTCTTGTGTTTCGCTCCCGTTCGCCCAAGCAATGTTAAACCACCGCCGCCTTCGCCTTCGCCGCTGCCGCCTCCGCCCCCGCCGCTGCCACCTCTGTCGCCGCCTCCCCGCCTCCCCGCCTCCGCCTCCACGTTCTCCGCCGCCTTAGCCGCCGCCGCCGCCTCCGCCGCCTCCGCCGCTGCCATCAGCGGCGGCGGCGGCGGCCGCTCTGCTGTTATGTTCAAGCTGACAGCAAGTCAGATTGTTATATTCAAGTGGACGTGCGAACGGCTCGAGTTGATGGCCAGTTTACTCCGCGTCGCTGTCGCTGTCCTCGCTGTCGAACGTCGGCTTGTACGACCCCAGCCTCGCCACACGGCCGGATGAAATATGCTCACCGCATCATAATTCAATCGGGGCAGTTCACGTGTCGAGCAATTCCCTCATCATTCGGGATGCAGCTTAACGCAATAAATAAGAGTTTGTCGTGCGATGGATGACGTGGCGAGCATTTTCGCGTCGTAGGATGCCACTTTGGGACGATGAACGAGGGTTTAACGTGCGGTGTATGACGTGGCAAATGCTGCTATCTCGCAACCCACCTGGCGAGGCTCTTGGTGGCCGCCAGGAATCTGGTGCCCGCCTCGAGCTTGAGCACCTCGCTGTAGCGGCACAAGATGAAATTGAAAGCAAAGTTCGAAAGAAGTTTCTCATGTTCTAGTCTCAAGCGCTTAGATCTAGGCAGTTTCAACATCGGTTTCACAGGGTCAACCTGCACCGCCGTGCCTCGCGCTGCTTGACTGCAGCCGGGTCCTGGCCCCCAAAGTGCGCCGCAAACTCCTCCAGCGATAGCGCGCGGTCCTGGTTAGTGTCCAGGTGTAGCGGCGCAAGTTGAATTTCAAAGCAAAGTTTGAAAGCGGTCCAGCACACTTTAGTTTCAAGCGCTGAAACCAGGCGTGGTTGCAACTCGGGTTTTGATACTGGCAACCTGCACCGCCCCACCAAGGCTCTGGAAGAACGACTCGAGCGTCTCGCGCGTGCCGTCCTCCTGCCGCTTGGGCCTTGAAAATATTGCCTGCCACGTCATTGACACGCATTTTCTCGTTTCTTGAGTTGAATGACATCCTATAACGTGACGGGCAATATCTGCCAGGCCTGCTACCCGCCACGTCATCGACACGCACTTTGAAACCTCATTTCTCGAGTGGAATGGAATGCTATGACGTGGCGGGCACTATTGAACCCTCGTTTCTCGAGTTGAATGGAATACTATGACGTGGCGGGCAATATCGAACTCTGATTTCTCGAGTTGAATGGAATACTATGACGTGGCGGGCAATATTGAACCCTCCTTTCTCGAGTTGAATGGAATACTATGACGTGGCGGGCAATATGGGGGTTGGCCTGCCTGGCACACGCAGTTCGGCAGCTGTTCTAGGGTTTTGGGTTTTGGGTTAGGGTTTAGGGTTAGGGTTTTGGGTTTTGGCCTGCCTGGCGCACTTGGTGCGGCAGCTGCAGGCGGTCCGCCAGCGCCGGGCTCGCCTTCAGCGCCCAATACCAGGGTCCGCCACAACAGGGTTTAAGGTTTTGGATTTGGGGTCTAAACCCTAAAAACGCCAGAACCACCACTCCAACCCAGACCGAAACATGACTCATCTTCTGGGTGAATGCTCACACATACGCGCGACGGAGAAGCAGGAGGAGCGGCAGGAGGAGGACATTTAACGTCGGTCGAGTGCGCGTATTCTTAACAACCCGAATTTGGGTTGGTGGTGGAGTACTCCGACCGACCCCCAGACTATCGTATGAGCATTCACCCTCGCCCTCGCCAACGGCCCGATTTCGGTATATCGTCGATTCAAAGTGGGTTGAGTGCTTGTTGTGAACGACCACTGCCAGGTTCAGGGTTTAGGACCCTTAAACCCTAAACCCTAATCCCTGAACCTTAAACCCTCAAATTCGGTGGAGTGCTTCTTGTGAACGACAAATTCCGTTGAGTGCTTGTTGTGAAGGACCACCCTGCGATGATGAGCTCGCGGATACTGACCTCGCCATCCCCGTTGTGTAGCGGCGCAAGTTGAATTTGAAAGCAGAAGTTGAAAGCAGAACATCAAAATTTGGCTTTAAGCGCTTAGTTCCAGGCGGTTTCAACTTGGGTTTCATCGGTTCAAGTTGCACCGCCCTACCGTTGCGGTCCAGCTCGAAGAAGATCTCGCGCGCATCACCCTCCGCCGCCTTCATCTCCTCCTAAGGTCACGGATAGATAACGCTTGCCGCGTCATAGGATAACAATTGAATGAATAACCGAGGGTTTCAACCGCACGGTGGATGACGCGGCCATAGGCGTGACGTGGCGAGCAGCGTTCACGCGTCGACACGTCAGAGGATGACGTTTGACTCAATAAAACAGGGATCAAAGCGCGGTGGATGACGTGGCCACGAGCATGACGTGGCGCGCAGCGCTCACTCGTCGACACGTCAGATGATGACATTTGACTCAATAAACGAGGGTTTCGAGCGCGGTGGATGACGTGGCGAGCGATTTTGCCGTTGACCTACCTCGATAATGGTTGCCGCCTCGGCCTTGCGCTCGCGGTCGCCCTTGGTGTAGCGGCGCAAGTTGAAGTTGAAAGCAAAGTCAAAGGCGGTTCATCATATTGTAGTTTCAAGTGCTTATTTCCCGGCGGGTTCAACGTGGGTTTGATAGGGTCAACCTGCACCGCCTTACCTTGGTCATCCCGTCCGGGGACAGCGTCCGCGCCAGGGGTCAGGGTCCGCCCACTCCGCCCCGCACTGTGAGGGGTTAGGGTTAAGGGATTAGGGTTTTGGGATTTAGGGTTTAGGGTGCTCAAAGTGTACTGGTGTACCCATGCACACTCGCCGCAACCTCCTCCCGCAGCCGCAGCCGCTCGTGCCCAAACTGATCTCGCGTCCTTACAGTTGAGCTGGAAGCAGGTCTCCGTGAACGTGGGGTGAATGAGGTATGGGGCAAACAAGGTCTCACAGACAAAACGACTGGAGGTTGAGGTGGAAATGGGGCAGCATAAAAAGGCCTCGCCCACGTCTTGCTGACAGACACCCGGCTGGAGGCCTTCTCAGCGAGCGGGCCCGGGGGCAGCGGTGACGACCTGCCCGAGGCGGTCGACGACCCCGAGGCGGTCGACAGACTCAAAGCGGTCGACACCGTAATCTCGGGCACCACCGCCAGCGCCGTCCCCGCCGCCGCCGCCCCCGCCTCCGCCGTCGCCCCCGCGGCCGCCGCCGCCGCCGCCACCTCCACCTCAAGCTTCGCCTCGGCGTCGGCAGCAGCCGTAGCCATCTGCTGAGCCGCCTCCTTTTCGGCGGCGGTAGCGGCGGCGGCGACAGCAGCGGCAGCGGCGGCCTTGTCAGCAGAAATCTTGGCACCAGCAACAATCTTGGTAGAAGCGGTCTTAGCAGCAGCAATCTTGGCAACCGCATCGGCGGAGGCCTTAGCAGCAGCAGCCTTGTCGTAGGAACACCACACATAGTATACCGGTACACACATTAGTACCAGCAAGGCACACCACAGCCACCACAGACAACGCAGCACGAGGCAAGATCACCGAGTATCACAGACATGCATTTGTAAAACACGTGAACAACGGCGTATCCCGGTGTTTTAGGGTTGAGGGTTTAGGGTTTAGGGTTTAGGTTTTAGATGCATGTAATCCCGGGTGCCACACCTTGGCTTCGGCAGCAGCCTTGGCCTCGACAGCGGCGGCGTCATCCGCGGCCTTCTGCGCATCGGCGGCGGCCCGGTCCGCGGCGGCTTGCGCGTCAGCGGCCTCCCTGTCGGCAGCGGCGGCGGCGGCAGCAGCAGCGGCGGCAGCGGCGGCCGCGGCCTCCTCAGCAGCCTTCGCCTTCTCCGCCGCCTTCGCTTCGTCCGCCGCCTTCACCGCCTCCGCCGCCTCAGCCTCAGCAGCCGCAGCCGCCTCCGCAGCCGCAGCCGCCTCCGCAGCCACCTTCACCTCCTCAGCAACCCTCGCCTCCTCAGCCTCCTCAGCCGCCTTAGCCTCCTCAGCCGCTTTCGCCTCCTCAGCCTCCTTAGCCTCCTGGGCCGCCTTCTCCTCCTCCGCAGCCTTCGACTCCTCCGCCGCCTTAGCCTCCTCGGCCGCCTTCTCTTCCTCGGCCGCCTTAGCCTCCTCAGCAGCCTTAGCCTCTTCGGCCGCCTTCGCCTCCTCCGCGGCCTTCGCCTCCTCCGCCGCCTTAGCCTCAGCTGCGGCAGCCTCAACCGCCTTCGCCTCCTCAGCAGCCTTGGCGTCAGCAGCCTTGGTCTCCTCGAGGACGACGTCCGCGGGCGACGCGGCGGCGGCGGCGGCGGCGGCGGTGACCTTGAAGGTGGTGGCCGCGTCGATGTCGGCCCACACCGCCGGCAACCCGCGGTCCGCGTTCACCTCCTCACAGGGTCTCCCACCAGTTCCCACGTTAGCAATACGGGTGCAAGCTGCATTATGGGCAGACACTGAGGGAAGGCGTGCTGGGCTGTAAACCGCGGCGGCGGCTGTGGTGTACATCTACATCTGCGCTATGAGCAAACAGTGCGGGACCCACGGCGTGGTGCGGCCCCGCCTCGGCCCCCTAAGAGTTTAGGGTTTAGGGGTTTGGGGTTTAGGGGTTAGGGGTTAGGGTTGGCGTGGTGCGGCCCCGCCTCGGCCCCCTTGGCCGTGCCGTAGTGCTTCAGCACCGGCACCGTCTGCGCATGGTACGCCTCCAGCCAGTGCCATCCACATAATGCTCACCAAGTCATAGGATGTCGCTTAACTCCGGAATGACTCACCACGTCATAGCATGTCGTCCACCACAATAACGGAGGGCCGGATGATGCTTGCCACTTCATGGGATGTGAGGATTATTTGGTGATGGTGTAGGGGTGCGCCCCGCCTGGAGGCGCGAGACCAGCGCCTCGGCGGTGTCGTCGGAGCGCTGCATCAGGGGCTCGCCGGTCTCGTCATCCCGCATGCAGGGGCTTACACTCGTCCACTTCTCAGCTCAACCTGAGCCGTTTCTGACACAAAATATCACCCTGCACACGCCCTAATACCCCCTAACACCGCCTAAACACCCCCTTAAAGCAAACCCCTATCTTACACAAAGTGCTCAAGTTGAGCTGACATGGGAACGAGTGTAAGCCCCTGCCCGCATGGTCTCCGCGTTGGGGAAGTATCCCTCCTTGAAGCTCTTGGGGGGATTGAACTTGACGTGGTAGCTCCGCCCACTCCCCTTGTGCACCCACCGCCCGCTGGGTAGGGCAGGGCACATGTTGCTTGCCACGTCATGATATGCCGTTTAGCTGAAGAACTGTCGGCTCAAAATGCTTTGGATGACGTGGCGGGCAATGGGCTTGGCGGATGTCGCTCGCCACGTCATAGGATGCCATTTACACCCAGTCTCTGCTTTTGAAAAAAAGGCGGTGAAGGCCCTCCATATGATTGGTCAAGAGCGTACCGGTATCCTTTCGACCAATCATATGAGTGCCTACAGCGCCTCTGTTTCAAAAAAGGAGACTGGGTTAAGTCAAGAATGAAGGCTAAAAGAACGCTGGATGACGTGGATGACGTGGCGGGCAATATTAGCGTGTGCCTACCTGTGATGCGCTCGGTCAAAACCTTGTCGGGCACCTGCAGCTCGATGACGCGCCCCACGCTGTCGTCCGTCTTGGCCAGCATGGCGTAGCGGCGCAACTTAAATTTGAAGGCAAAGTTTGAAAGCAGTTTCTAATGTTCTACTTTCAAGAGCATGTATCCAAGCGCTTTCACCGTGGGTTTCATAGGGTAAACCTGCACCGCCCTACCATGGCGTCCAGCATCGCAGCCTGCTCCACCGTGCGCGGGAACCCGACAACCAGGGCCGTAGTGTACCGGTGCTCGCCGCGTCATCCCCCGCGTAGTGTACCGGTGCTCGCCGCGTCATCCCCCGCGTAGTGTACCGGTGCTCGCCGCGTCATCCCCCGCGTAGTGTACCGGTGCTCGCCGCGTCATCCCCCGCATAGTGTACCGGTGCTCGCCGCATCATCCCCCGCATAGTGTACCGGTGCTCGCCGCGTCATCCACCGCATAGTGTACCGGTGCTGGTCACGTCATCCCCTGCATAGTGTACCCGTGCTCGCCACGTCATCCGCCGCATAGTTTACCTGTGCTCGCCGCGTCATCGACCACATGGTGTATCGGTGCTAGCCACGTCATCCACTGCATGGCGTACCGGTGCTCGCCACGTCAACCACCAACCACATGGTGTATGGTGCTGACCGCTCATTCACCATATGGTGTACCGTTACCGGTGCTCGCCACGTCATCCACCGTACGGTACACCGGTGTTCACCACGTCATCCACCACATGGTGCACCGGTGCTCGTCGCCCTCATAGCTTCACTATGAGCGTCTGCGACAGCCTGCGCCCCGGGCAGTCAGCGCACCAGGCAGGTACACTCGGGTGTCACGTCTGGCCATGCGTCGGTGGTCTCAACGAAATCTGCATACAGGCCCCAGCCCCAGCCCTGGCTCCAGATTGACAAGATATGATCCGATATCGATATGGAATATCGATATGGGAGATCGGACATCAAGGAGATATCGATACGAATATCGATATGGGATAGGGGATATCGATACGGTCATCCTGGATATCGATATGGGATACGGCTAATGATATGGGAGATGACACTATCGATACGGTCATCTCCCATATCGATATGGGATATCGTGCATACAGGCCCTGGCCCTGCCGTCAAGGATGAAGCCCTTCTTGCAGTCGTCCTCCTTGATGTAGCGGCGCACGTTGAGATCGAAAGCAAAGTTTGAAAGCGGTCCATCACATCTTAGTTTCAAGAGGATAGATCCAGGCGCAGTCAACACAGGTTTGATAGGGTCAACCTGCACCGCCCTACCTTGATGCGGTCGGCGATGATGCCGACCACGATGTCGTCCGACATGCAGGGTCCACCACGCGTTGCCGGCTGCTCGGCCCGGGGCCGCGGCGGCGGCGGCGGCCGAGCTCAACGTCGTGACGGAGGCCAGAGGGCGACGCTGCAGGCGTCACCCACCACTCGTTTCGTCAGTTCATCGGCAGCTTATGACGTGGCGAGCCTTAGACGGCCGTGGACGGCGCAGACCAAGGGCATGGTCGCTCAGAGTGGGGACCTACTGGGACGAGTCCGAGTAGACGTTCACCTCCATCTAACGCTACTAGTAGTATTGTAGGAAATTTTGTGAGAAAATGTTGTAGTGGCGAGCAATTCTGGCGATGGCAGGCCCGACCGTGACGAGCGCTCCGGTGTCCATCGCTTTCTTGGCGGCCTTGCCGACGGCGGATCCCGCGGCGACGGCGGCGCGCAGCATGTCGCCCGTCGCCAGCTGCGGGATGCCGAGCTTGGTCACGATGTTGGGGGCGTGCGTGCCTTTGCCGGCGCCGGGCGGGCCGAACAGAATCAGGTTCTAGGGCCAAGCATATAATCATTGTTTCCTGAGGCATCCGACAACCATGAGAACAACGTCTGCCAGGCCCTTTGCACGCCACGTCATCGACACGCATTGTGGTCCCTTGGGTTCTTGCGTGATATGCCATCCCTACGACGTGGCGTGGCGAGCAATATGAACGTTCTTCGAGCCCCGAGGGTCTGTTCGACTGAATCGGCGGGATGGGGTTAGTATTCGGATTAATGCTCCTGATGAGGACCATCAGTTGAGAAAAGCCCAACGAGCGAAGGCGGTCGCACACACGGTGAGCAACTGAGCATTACACCGACCCCATCTGGCGCTCTGATGCCATAGCTGCCTTACCAGGATCGTGCGGCCGCTAATCTCCACTGCCGCCGCCGCCTTGGTGGCCACAGCTGGGGCGGCGACATCTTTCTTGGGTGCCGCGGGCACGGCCGCGGCCGCGGCGGGCGCGGGCGCGGGCGCGGGCGGCGCGGACAGACAGCCTCCCATGCTTGGCGCTCCGACGAGTAGTGAGGTCCTGGCGAGGCTCGATCTGAGTCAAGGACGTTCCGAGGATGCGGCCGCGGGAGTGTTGCCGATGCCGTGCCGTCAAGTCGAACTGGCTGACAACGTGTCGGAAAACGACACCCGGATAACATTAAAATTCCAAACTGGAGTGTGGCGGTTTATTCCTGCAGGTTAATGTCGGTGGTGAGTGGGCAAAACGTGATCACTTCGCTGCGAGGACGCGCGTCGACCCGCGCACCCACGCCCCCGCGCTGCCCCGGCGTGACGGTTCAACCGAGGGCGCGGCACCATGTCCATCTACATCGGTGCGCGCCCAAACCCAGCTCACACCCCTGCACCACCAGTTTGTTGTTGACAAGCCAGATTATGCAGCAATTAAGGATGCCCACTTTCAACCCTAACCCCCCCCCGTCGCCGCCGTCGCCGCCGCCGTCGCCGCCTCCGTCGCCGCCGCCGTCGCCGCCTCCGTCGCAACGTGTTTTATCGAAACCGCAAAGCCTCAACGTTCACGTGTACATACTAGGCTGTGCGGCCGAACCACCCTGCCTCCTACTACGAGGTACCCCGTAAGATGTACAACCTTCTATTCGATACACACAACGCCCCTGGCTGTTCTCCGTTTTAAGTCGCCGTCGCGTCGCTGCCGCTCTACCCGCAGGGAGTCTGCCCCCGTACGCGGAGGAGTCCAAGCTGGTGGAGGAGTTCCGAAAGTTCGGCCCCGTGGAGATCCGCGTCTGCGAGGGGTTCGCGTTCGCCGACTACCAGTCGCAGAGGGAAGCCGATGACGCCATGTTCGAGCTGGAGCCGATGCTGAAGAACGACGGAAACATCGCCGGGTACCAGTGCACGCTGGCGTGGGGCAAGCGAAGCATCATCGCCAAGTACCAGCAGGCGCGGCCTCAGACGTACACTGGTCCCCGCGGACGCTCATCTGCCAGCCGCTTCCCCCCCGGAGCCACTGGCAATTGGCTTATATCTGCTTCACACGTCGAAGATGCTTAAAGTCAAGCCGAAAAGGGAACGAATGGCCAGGCCCTGTGCGTGGGAGATCGCGGATAAGAAGCGCAAAGAGGCGGAGAAGGCGAACAGGCGCGGCGGCGGCGGGTCCTCGCGCGGACGTGGCGGCCGCGACCGCAGCCGCAGCCGCGACCGATCGAGGTCGCGCGACCGCAAGCGCTCGAGCCACAAAAAGAAGAAGAAGAAGCGCTCCCGCAGCAGCAGCTCCTCCTCCTCCTCGTCCTCCTCCTCCTCCTCCCGGAGCCGGTAGGGCCTTACATACGTACCATCCCCCCCCGGGTCCTGGAACATGATTGCTTGCTCACAGCGCACCCGTGCACTCTGACTACCTCCTCCTCCTCGTCCTCGTCCTCCTCCTCCTCCTCCTCCATCTCCTCCCCCTCCTCGTACTGGTTCGTGAGCAAACATGCGTGAGTTGAGGTGAAAGAAGCAGTGCCTGCGCGGCCCTGGGAGGCGGAGCCGCGACAAGAAGAAGCGCCCCGACAAGAAGGACCGCAGCCGCAGCCGCGATCGCGATGACAAGAAGGGCGACGACAAGCGCGGCGACGACAAGCGCGGTGACGAGAAACGCCCCGCCGAGCGCAAGGAGCGGTCGCGCAGCCGCGAGCGCCGCAGCCGCAGCCGCGATCGCGATCGCGGCGGCGACGATAAACGCGATGAGCGCAAGCGCGACGACGTCAAACGTGATGACCGCAAGCGCGACGATACCAAGCGCGACGACCGCAAACGCGACGGCGACAAGCGCGACGACGGCAAGGACAAGGACCGACGGCGCAGCGACGAGAAGAAAGGGGACGAGAAGAAGGGGGACGAGAAGAAGGGGGACAGGGACGCCAAGGCAGGGGCTTACACTCGTCCACTTTTCAGCTCAAGCTAAGCCGTTTAGTCGCACCTCCCCGTGTCCTTCTGTCTAATAGACTGGGGTACACTCATGCACCCAACGTATCCCGCAAAATGTGCTTACGTTGAGCCGAAAAGTGGACGAGTGTAAGCCCTTGCGCCAAGGGTGGCAAGGCCGTGGATGACAAGGGCGGCAAGGGCGGGGGTGGGGGCGGTGGCACGTCAAGCACGGGCAAGGCGGTGGGCGGCGACGGGGAAAAGGGGACGGAGAAGGCGACGAATAAGGCGACAGAGAAGGAGGAGGTGACGGAGAAGGAGGAGGTGACGGGTGCGGCCGACGAGTAGGGGAAAAAGCAAATCGAGTGAAAAGAGCTTGCGGGGTTTCGGGTTAGTCTGTGGAATTTAGGTTACCAAGGTACTAGTAATAAAGGAGCTACTCCGCAACTCCTCGGGGCTGGCAGTCTGCGCTTGGGCTCCCTCCCCCCGCCCTCCGCCCTCCGTGCTACGCGTCAAGCTGCACAGCCGCGAGCACTGGTACACTATGCGGTGGATGACGCGGCGAGCACCGGTACACTATTTAACTACGTATGAGGAGGCACCCGGTTGCCCCCGCGCTACCCGACCCGCTGGAGCGCCGCGAGCACGGGCACACTATGTAACGCACCCCGCGCTCCGCGCTACATTTATATATATGTAACGTTCATCGAGCCCAAGGCGCTTCACATGGTGAGCTTAACCAACCCTTTCCGCAATTTCGCGAGCGAACAGACCTCAGCCTGTCAAGGTGTATAGCCGTATCGAGGGGCATTATTCTAAATACTAAGTTTCCACGCTACAGCTGCAGAGCCGCGAGCTTCTGGCGCAGGTCGGTGAGGTCCGCCACAGCCTTCCCGTGCTCTTCCCTCGTCGCGTCGTGCGCCGCCTTCTCCTCCGCGTGCTCCTTCTCGCTCTGCGCCGCCGCCGCCGCCCCGGGCCGCGCGCCATTCCCATCGAAGATCACTATTTTGTTTACATTCACGTGCATCGAGCCTCAGAGGCGCTCACATGGTGAGCATTAACCAACCCCATCTGCCATAACAAGCATGGTATGACAAATAGAATGAATCTAAGATTTATTTAAAGGGCACGCCTTGTAATCACACACTGCCCTGCGCAACCAAAGGTGTGGCGGATACGAGGAGCAATTGAGCTGAAACCGGGACGCCGTGTGACCACAAAAGGCCCTGCCTCCGCCGCCTTGAGGCCCGCCGCCGCCGCCGCCGCCGCTGCCTCCGCCGCCGCCTCCGCCGCTTCTTTCGACGCCTTTTCACTTTGTTCCGTTTTCCCCTTGGCCTCGGCGAGTTCATCCTCCAGTCGCTTCAGTGTGGCCTGGAGCTCCAGCTCCGCCGGAGTCCAGGGTCTCAAACCCTTCATCTTTTCAGCTCAACTTGAGCCGATTTTGCAACCACTCAAGATATTCCGCGGATCAGCTCAATGTACGGCCCCGCCTCGGTCTCCTTCTTGACGCCACTGCCCTTGCCCCAGAGGCCCCAGAGCCAGTTTCGCACACCGCCACTACCGCTGCCACCGCCACCGCCACTGTCGCTGTCACTGGCGCCGCCGCTGCCATCTGACTGGGCACCTGCACCCTCCACACCCGCACCCGCGCCCGAACCCCGCTCCGCCGAGTCAGTCAATCCGGAGCCAGCCACCTCAGAGCCAGCCACCTCAGAGCCAGCCACCTCAGAGCCACCCTCAGAGCCAGCCACCTCAGAGCCAGCCACCTCAGCACTTAGAGAGCCAGCCAACTGAGCACTCGAAACATTCCCAGCATCACCAAAACTTCCCAGTACATCCGCACCCCCGTGCCGGCTGACGGAGCCGTTGTTCAGGTCCCGCAACCAAGCAGTCTTGATGCGCTTCACCTGCAGGGTCAAGTGGGTCAAGGCCAAAGGATGTCAGTCTCACGTTGTTGGGGGAGGCCAGACCATGTTGATAGGGTCGAGGGGATGTGGTCGAGCATCTACGAGTAGCATGATGACCGGGTTCTGACCTCGCCCGCCGCGACGCCCATCTCCTCGTAGAAGATGAAGACGAGGAGCACCACGCCCAGCAGCACCCCGTGCAGGTACGTCATCCCGCACACCTCGTTCTGCCGCGTGCGCTTGCGATGCTTCCCGCCGCCCTCCTCGTCGTCGCTGCTGCCGCTGCCGCTGTCGCTGTCGCTGCCGCTGGTGTCGGCCATGATGAGAGAGGCCCACGTCGTCTGCGCGGACGTTGGGGGAAGGGGCGTGTACGTGTGAATATGTGCCGTGTATTCGGGGAATGGCTTGAGCGGAGAAGTGGCGGGCGTGACGATAGTTTGCACAACGTCCAATGGGCTCTACTCCCCGTCTTGGATGCCTCGCGTGTGCGGGACGCTACTGACATGCGTAAGGTGTTGTGTGCGCAGCCCGACGCGACGGGTGCGACACGATGGACCCCGGCTGCACAACGCGAGAGACCATGAGAGGTGCCCACCCACCTTATGGTGCACGGGCGCGCTGCGGCCCCTCATAGCCCTTATCATCGGTGCAGCAGCACCAAGCGAGTTTGCCCGGCGTGCGTATTCACTCAAGCTGCTCGCACGACTTGGAAGCCCGCTGACAGACGCTACCGTCGGTGCCCGAAGAGTGGCGAGCTGGCGAGTGGCGACACGCTCGAGGCATTCCCGGGCAGGCCAGTGCGCGGACTCTCATCAGGTCTAGGGTTCTTTTGGGTTTAGGGTTCCTCGAGACGACACGCCATCGCCACGGCCGGAGCAGCAGCAGCATCCGGTGCTGAGAATGTGCTGAGTGTGGGACCATAGTGGAGGGCGCGGGCGGCCAGCATGGAGCTCCCGTACACCATCTTCGCGCTGGGCGACGCGCAGCTGCACCAGCTGCACACCGACGGCGGCAAGGTATGCGCGCCTGCCCACTGCCGCCGCCCCACGCTTCTCACCTGGCTGCCCAAACTCGGCAACACTTATTCTGCGTTTGACCAATGCGGCCTGCGGCCTGCGCTCGCGACGCCGTCATACTCACTGACGCCTTGCGACTTCCCACGCCCCCCCCCGCAGCTATTTATCATGTCCGAGGTGGCCACACAGCTGTTCCAGGAGAGCCCCATCGCGTTCGGGAAGGTGCGTGCGCGTTCACCCCACATTCCCAAATGTGGTGGCTTTCGCATTGATACCACCCTTTGCCCAAATTGTGCCACTCCCTCCCGCCCCATCCCCACCTCGCGCCTCGCACGGCTCCCGCCGGCGACTCCCTCATTCGCCGAGGCGACGTATAGTGTTACAACATGCACCGAATGTGGTGCCTACCTCCGCCTCTTGCTCCCACACGTCTCCGACACAGCACTCATCCCACCCTCCATCTTAAAAGTCGTTCTACGTTCACGCCCCTCTCCCTCCCTTCACCTCCTCCCAACACAGCACACACCCGCCCCCGTTTACGTCACTCATGGCCCCCCTTCTCCAACACAGCACTGACCCGCCCCCCGTCGACACAATTGACGCAGGACCTGCGCGCGGGGCGGTACGCGAAGACGCACACGACGAACCCGAGCGTGATGGCCACATGTGCGGCGCTGGGCGCGCCGGACGAGAACAGCGGCAGGGGCTTACACTCGTCCACTTCTCAGCTCAACCTGAGCAGTTTCTGACACAAAAACACACCCTAACCGCCCGCTGACAACCCCTGGCACCTCGTAGACACCCCCTACATACCCTCTAAAGCACCCCCTATTCCATATAAAGCGCTTACATTGAGCCGAAAAGTGGACGAGTGTAAGCCCCTGAACAGCGGCGGCATGGTGGGCGTCACGCTGCTGCCCGTGGAGACAGTCGAGGTGGAGCCCAGGGGCTTACACTCATTCACTTTTCAGCTCAACGTAAGCGCTTTCTGTGGAATCAAGGGTTCATTTAGGGGTTCTTCAGGGGGTGGTTTGAAGGTGTTAGGGGGTATTATGGGGTGTGTAGGGTGTATTCTGTGTCAGAAACGGCTCAGGCTGAGCTGAAATGTGGACGAGTGTAAGCCCCTAGTGGGGCCGCGCCCGCACTGCTTGCTCACACTGCACCTACACACCACTGCCACCGCCGCCCTGCACCAGTCCCCTGACTGCTCGCTCGTAGTGCACCTCTGCAACAACTCTGCCGGTGCCGCGGCATGCTTGTTGCCGCCGCCGCCGTCCAGGGCCGGACGCATCGTGCTCATACCTCGTAGTGTCCGGCGGCGGCCCTGCGGTCCGGCGTGCCTGTCCGACCGACGGCGCGCGGAGCTGGTGCAGCCCTTCAAGCTGGCACTCCTGAAGCTGGCCTCGCAGGCAGGGGCTTACATTCGTCCACTTTTCGGCTCAACGTAAGCACATTTTGTGGGATACGTTGGGTGCATGATTTTCCCCCAGTCTATTAGACAGGGGGACGCGGGGAGGTTCAGAGTTGTGACCAAAACGGCTTAGGTTGAGCTGAAAAGTGGACGAGTGTAAGCCTCTGCTCGCAGGAGGCGGCGCGGCTGATGGCGTCGGGCGAGTACGGGCATGCGCTGCCGGTGGCGCTGGACGCGGTGCGGCAGGGCCAGGAGCTCTTCAAGCCGAGCCCGGCGCTGCAGCTCTTCCCGCTCTACCTGCTGGCAGGGGCTTACACTCGTCCACTGTTCAGCTCAACCTGAGCCGTTTCTGACCCTAAACAAACCCTAATACCCCCTTGACACCTCGTAAACACCCCTTGAACAACCCCTAAATGCACCCCCTATCCCACAGAAAGCGCTTGTGTTGAGCCGAAAAGTGGACGAGTGTAAGCCCCTGCCTGCTGGCCGCGCAGGCCAACCTGGGGCTCAAGCGTGCCAAGGCGTGCGAGGACTTCCTGGGTAGGGCCCTGCAGGTTGACCCCAGGCTGGACCTGGGTTGACCGTGCTTGGTTTCAGCGGTTGAAGCTAAAATATGATGAACCGCTTTCATTTTTGCTTTCAAATTTCAACTTGCGTCGCTACACCCGGGTCTGGCCAGCTGGCTAGGGTTGAAGGAGCCGGAGAAGACCACCAACATTATGCGCAGCCAGCTGTCGCGGCTCTTCGGCCAGCTGCGCGCCATGCAGGCAGGGGATTACACTCGTCCACTTTTCAGCTCAACCTGAGCCGTTTGTGACACAAAAACGCACCGTATTACCCCCCTAATCCCCCCTGACACCTCCTAGACACTCCCCGAATGACCCCTACATGTACCCCCTATTCCACAGAAAGCGCTTAAGTTGAGCCGAAAAGTGGACGAGTGTAAGCCCCTGGATGCAGGGCGAGCACCACGACGCGCTGAAGAGCTTCGCGGAGGTAGGGCGGTGCAGGTTGACCCTATCAAACTCAAATTGAAACCGCCTGGAGCTAAGCGCTTGAAACTATAATATGCTGAACCGCCTTCAAATTTGCTTTCAAATTCAACTTACGCCGCTACACCGAGGACGTGTACCACTGCAGCGTGGAGTACGGGCCCGAGGACGTCCGTACCTCGCTTGGGTACTACAACATGGTGGGTGCCGCACTGTTTGCTCGTAGTGTACCAGTGTACCTGCGTACCTGTACACACTTGCCGCACCCTCCTCCCAGTCCTGGCCACTCCTTCCCTGTCCGGCTCGCAGTTGCCAGCCGTTCTGTCCCAGAATTACTCGAACTGCTCCCTTTTATGATACCTCGATGCTTAAACTAAGTTGGAAAGACTTGATGTGTGCACCCTACGGCACGAGCAAGGTGTTCCAGGGCGTGGGCGACATCGAGCGGAGCCTGAGCTGCAACGGCACGGTGGTGAACATCTGGCTGACGGCCACGTGCGGCGCCGTGCTCGGCGCTGAGCTGTCGGCCGCGCTGCAGCGGGTGCAGGCAGGGGCTTACACTCGTCCAGTTTTCAGCTTAATCTTGAGCCACTCCAGGACACATTCATGAGTTAATTTGGATTACACGGCGGATAGAGGAGCTCAAGTTGAGCTGAAATCGGAACGAGTGTAAGCCCCTGGGTGCAGGTGGTGAGCACGGAGCTGCCGCTGGGGCGCAGCCAGCTGTTGGAGGTGGTGGACATGTTGGAGGACATCAGGCAGAGGCTTACACACGTCCACTTTTCAGCTCAACCTGAGCCGTTTCTGACACAGCATACACCCTAAACACCGCGTAATACCCCATGACACCTCATGAACAACCCCTAAATGCACTACCTATCCCACAGAAATCGCTTACGTTGAGCCGAAAAGTGGACAAGTGTAAGCCCCTGACATCAGGTCGCTGCGGCGGGAGGCGCTGGGGGAGCAGCACCCGTCGGTGGGCGACTGCTGCTTGGCGGCCGGGTTGGCGCTGCTGCACGTGGGCGGGGAGGAGGCAAGGGCTTACACTCGTCCACTTCTCAGCTCAACTTGAGCCGTGTCTGACACATAAAAACACCCTACACACCATAAACACCCCCTAACACCCCCTTAACACGGGCTACACAACCCCTACGCGCACCCCCTATATCATGAAAAGCGCTCAAGTTGAGCTGAGAAGTGAACGAGTGTAAGCCCCTGGGAGGAGGCGGCGGCACGGGGTGCCGAGCTCATCGCGGCGGCGCTGGCGTCCTACCCGCCGGAGGAGACAGAGCGCGTGGCGCTGGCGCACTCCGCTGCGGCGGCGATGGCGGCGGCGTGACGTGCGCTATGCGGCGGCGCCGTGACGCGATGTCGTGAGGCTGTATACATTATTAGGCGTGGGGGCTTTTGAGTTTGAGTTTAGCGTGTGAATTTCTTAGAAAATGATGTAAAGATGTCATTCAAACGAAACCCAGCTCGCCCGGTGCCCGTCACCCGCGCCCCCTCCCGTTCCCCGCTACGTCGTTCCATCGATGCATCACAACTTCCCTTCCCCTCTGTCTTCCCATCATGACATCGTCCGGCGAAATTTGACAACTTACGATATGCCCCACTGCTAATCGCCCTAATCACTTGCTTTCTATAGTAACGCCCAAACGTGCCACCCCGCTAGAAGTCCTGCGCGCCCATGAGGTGCTGCACCCTGGCGAGGATGGAGTCCTTGGAGGCGTCGTACGGGCAATCCTTGGACGGGATCTCCAGCACCGCCGGGATGGGCTGCGTGTAATCCTCCACCAGGTACCGGATCATGTTCGCCTCCACCGAGGGCCGCCACGCCCACTACTTTGTCCACCTTGACTTACGTACCTTTGTGGTATTGAGTGGGTACAGTATGACAAAGTGCGTCAAACCACTTAGCGACTTAGTCACTTTGAGTGCTAAGACCTCCCGTTCGACCAATGAGAACTGCCCATTTGGACGACTTAGCACTGAAAGTGACTAAGTCGCTAAGTGGTTTGACGCACTTTGTCATACCTTTCAGGTATCAAGTAGGTACTCAAGTAGTAGGTCCTGTCGGAGATTGGTGGACTGGTGGTCCCTGCCACGTACTGGCTGATGAGCACCACGGCGATGTCCTCGCGCTGCGTCAGCTCTTTGAATTTGTCCTCGATCGTCTTCTTCATCGTCTCTGCAGGCGCGGCAGCGGGGTGCAGCGGCACGGGGGGAGGTTCAGCATGGGTTGGAGAGCGAGCGGAGCGGGTGGAGGTCTGGTCTGTGATGTGAGACGACCCTTGGGAAAGAGTTTTGAGAAATGTGCGGTCTCCTGAATTTGTGCAGTTTGAGAACGTTTCTTGTGGTCGAGGCGCCAACTGGGTTTGCGTGGATATGGGGTGCTGCGGGTTGTGAGTGGGAGAGGAGTGGAGTGGAGTGGGCTGGAGTGGGGTGGGTGGGGCGTTTGGTCTGTGAGAGGACGGACTCCTGAGTTTTGAGCAAGTCGCCTCTTCGAGATCGAGGTGCCTGCTGAGTTTTCTGTGGATGCTGGTTCGTTGGGTTCTCGGTTGGGGTTGCGTGCGTGGACTCACTGTTGTCGACGATGAGGAAGTTGCTCTTACGCCGCGCGTCCACGTTGCCCACGCCCGCCAGCAGGAACCCCGTCACCGTGTCCTCGTCCCCAATCACACCAATCAGCTGCCCCGACCCCGTGTTCGCCATGTTTTCAAGATGTTTTCACACGACTTCTCTCCCGCCCTGTCCGCTCCCCTCTCGCTCCACGGAGCGTCACCGAGGGCCTCAGAGTGTCAGCTGCGGGCCCGCTGGCGATCTTAGTGTGTTTTCAGCACTCTATGCAGAAGGTAACGAGCGCAGCACCGAGGAATGAGTCAGAGGAAGGCCTTGACTTGACCCTTTCACCCTTGGTGGCTTTGAGTGCTTTGGGTGCCGAGAGCCTTGAAGGCTGGCGCTGGCGTGTGTCTGATTATCGCTGGTGGCTTGTTGCTTTGTTGGCTTGTTGCGTTTGCCTGGGCACCCTCCTCCGACGCGCGACGGCGAGGACTTCACTTGCCCGACGCCCTCACACGTCTGTTGCACGGGGTGAAGGTGCACCTCTCCAGCAGCCAACTAGGACCCTGCGCCCGCGCGTGCGTCGATGGGGCTCGGATGCGCCTTCAAAGCCTGTAACGGGCTGGAGAACGACACAACGCAGGGCCATAGTATCAGTAGTCCCCTCAGCCTCACCTCAACTGCCTTCCCAGCTGTGGTAGCGGTAGCACTGTGTTCTCTGCCCCGCTACGCTGATGAGTATCCGCGCACGCAGCCCCCAACCCAGAACCTTACACCCAGTATCCAGAAGACTCAGCAGGCACCTCGATCTCGAACAGGCAATTTGCTCAAAACTCGGGTGTCCTCTGTCACAGACCAAACCAAACGCCCCACGCCATCCCACTCCACCCCCTAGCCACTCCATACACCAGTATAGCCGTGGGTCTGTCTCTGAGCCACTGACTGGCGTTGGCGTACCTCGACGACGCCGAGATGAAGCTGCCAACGTGTAAAGGGAATTGGTACACGGGCGCGGCCCTGCCATGCGGCTGTCGCACTTGCAGCTGACGACGCTGGCCGAAATTGTGCTGGTGGGCGGGGTGCTGTCGGCAGGGGATTACACTCGTCCACTTCTCAGCTCAACTTGAGCGCTTTTTATGGGATAGGGGGTGCGCGTAAGGGTTGTGCAGCCCGTGTTAAGGGGGTGTTATGGGGTGTATGGTATGTAGGGTGTTTTTGTGTGTCAGACACGGCTCAAGTCGAGCTGAGAAGTGAACGAGTGTAAGCCCCTGGGTGTTGGGCGTGGGGTGCGGCGTGGTCATCGCCGTGTTCCTCAGCGCCCGCCACCTGCGCGAATCCTTCGCCTTCCACCTCGTCTTCGGCAGGGCCGCACTTCTGACACTCATTTCACACAAGTAGCTTATGCAATTCACATCATGATTTTTTCAAGCTTGGTTGGCGGCGTTGTTGGCGTCGGCGGTGTTGTCGTCCTCCTCATCTCAGCAACTTTGAGGTATTAGCGGGATCAGTGACGTGGTTCATCGCCTCGTTCCAGGGATAGACGCCTCAAGGTTGACCACTGAGGTTGGAGATCGTGTTTGAATAAGGCCCTGGTGTTGGGCCTGTCGTGTGCGGAGCTGGGCAACAGCCTGTGGCCGCTGTACTTCATGCCGGCGCCCGACTCGGCGGCGTGCACGGCGCAGGCGCTCACGCTGCAGTTCTTCTCCTTCGCCTCCATCCTCTGGAGCGCCGCCATCGCGTGGACGCTCAACGCCGCCATGCAAACCGGCGGGCCCGGCGCCGGCGCCGGCGGCGGCGGCGGCGGCGGCGGCGTCATGTCCCAAGCGGTGGGGCCTGGCAGAATTTGCTCGCCACGTCATAGGACGCCATTCCATTTACCTCAAGAAGCGAGGGTTCAGATGCGAGGGTTGGATGACATGGCAGGACATGTGTACAAGGCTCTCTGAAGCGGCGTCGGCGGCGGCATGGCGAGCGGGCTCCTCGATGATGGGCGGCGGCGGCGGGGGCGGGGGCGGGGGCGGCGGGGGCGGGGGCGGGGGCGGGAGCGGTCGGTGGGACATCCGCCGGTTCCACGCCGTGATCTGGAGCGCCTCCGCCGCGCTGGCGTCGATACCCTGGATGGCCGGGGTGCTCGGTCCGGCCGGCGCTTGGTGCTGGATCGACGCGCGCGACGGTCGCAAGGCGCAGGTGTTCCGCCTCATGTGTTTCTACCTGCCGCTGTGGAGCATCATTGCCTTCGAGGTAGGGGCTTACACTCGTCCACTTTTCGGCTCAACTTAGGCGCATTCTGTGGGATAGGGGTGCATGTAGGGGTTGTTTGGGGGGTATTTAGGAGGTGTCAGGGGGTATTAAGAAGTATTAGGGGGTGTTCAGTGTGTAATTTGTGTCAGTAACGGCTCAACTTGAGCTGAGAAGTGGACGAGTGTAAGCCCCTGCTTTCCAGGTGGTGGTGTACTACCGCATCGTGAAGAAGCTGATGGCAGGGGCTTACACTCGTCTACTTCGCAGCTCAGCCTGAACCGTTTCTAACACAACAGCAGACCCCCAAACGCCGCCTCATGCCCCCTTATACCCCCTAGTTACCCACTACATAATCCCTCAACGCACCCCGTATCCCACGGAAAGCGCTTACGTTGAGCTGAAAAGTGGACGAGTGTAAGCCCCTGGCTGATGGCGGTGACGCGGCTGGCGGCGGCTACCAAGGCCATGCGGGCGGACATGCGGCGGGAAGACCGCGAGCGTACTAAAATGCGCGCCGCCATCGCCGCCTCCGCCGCCGCCGATGCCTCCTCCTCCTCCGCCGCCTCCCCCGAGAGTTTGCCCGTAACAGGAGTCAACGGCGCCGCCGCCACCCCCGCCCCCGCCGCCGCTGCTTCCGGAGGGCACGGGCTTACAGTCGTTCACTCTTCAGCTTAACTTGAGCCGTGTCTGACACATAGATACATCCTATACACCCCCAGCACCCTCTAACACCCCCTTAACACGGGCTACACAACCCCAACGCGCACCCCCTATCCCATAAACATCGCTCAAGTTGAGCTGTGAAGTGAACGAGCGTAAGCCCCTGCCGCCGGGCCGGCCGCCGCCGGTGAGCTGGATGCGGAGGAGGAGGATGATTACGCCGACGCGGTGGCGGACAGCAGCGAGGCTGGACGGTCGGACACCTTGAAGCGGCTGCTGCGCCGCCTGGGCGCCTACCCCGCCATCCTCATTGTGGTAGGGCGGTGCAGGTTGACCCTATGAAACCCACGATGAGACCGCCTGGAACTAAGCGCTTGAACCTGAAATATGATGAATTGCTTTCAACTTCTGCTTTCAAGTTCAACTTGCGCCGCTACATCGTGGCGTGGTTCTGGGCCACGGTGAGAAACCCGTCCACTTCAATGTATCGTCATGTGAAGCGCCTTGGGGCTCGACGAACATAAAAGAAACTAACAGCATATCGAACTCATCCACTTGAACCTAAAGCCTGCTATCAAATTCATCCACTCACACTGAAAAGCCTATCGATTACAGCAGCACATTAAACATAGCAGCCTGCACATTTTGTAACCCTCACTGCACTAACAGCCTATCAATCACTATCTGTGGACCCCAGTGTACTAATCGCCTATCAACTTGAACCTTGCAGGTGAATCGGGTGAACCAATGGCGGGGCGGGGGGGACAGCTACATGCTGTATGTGCTGATGGCGCTGGGGATGTCCACGCAGGTGAGCTTAAACTCAGTGTCGGGTCTGGTATCGATCGAAGCTGTTCGACCAATCAGATTGCACCAATCCAAACCGAGAGTACGCACTGTACCCGGTACACTACAGGAGCAGTCAGCCTCTCAGCCAATCACGTTGCGAGCCATAAGGGTGACCAGCCACCCGTACGTCGAGTTTAAGGCGCGATTCAAGATTGTGGCTCTCTGTTGAGCATCTGGGTAAAAGGCTCTTGCACGGAAGTGACCGACTTCGATGTTGGTTGACTTATTCATGGTGGAGGTTTACTTTTTTCAACACGCCAACTTACACTCACATTCACAACGCTCCATACTCCACACCCCACAGGGCGTGGGGAATGTGGTTGCATATGGGATGTCATCGGCGGTGCAGAGGCACGTGCTGGACTCCATCGACTCCTGCTGCTGGCCCTGCTGTGATTGGAGGCAGGGGCTTACACTCGTCCACTTTTCGGCTCATGTTAAGCGCTTTCTATGGGATAGGGGGTGCAGTGAGGGGTTGTTTAGGGGGTGTTTAGGTGGTGTTAGGGCATATTGGGCGGGTTTCAGGGTGTATTTTGTGTCAGAAACGGCTCAGGTTGAGCTGAGAAGTGGACGAGTGTAAGCCCCTGACTGGAGGAGCCGCGGCCGCGGCAGCGGCGCAGCGGGGCTGAGTCGCATCACGCGGGATATGGAGATGGGCGCTCGGGGCTCATTTGGGGGCGGGTCAGGGGGCACGGGGTATGGCGGTAGTCATAACGCCGCGGCTGGGGGTGGGGTTGGGGTTGTGGGTGGGGGTGGGGGTGGGGTTGGGGGTAGCGGCGGTGGCGGCGGGGTGGGGGAGGGCGGTGGCAATACGGGAAAGGAAGTGCTCCTCGAGATTGATTTGGGAGATTGATTTGTCGGACTGAGTGAAACAGACGCGCGCACTGACGAGTCAGTGTGCGTGTGCTTCATGTTTCGCTTCATAGGCACGACATGCTTTGTGTACAGTAGTGTTGCGAACGGAGTTCAAGCTAGAGGTCTAGTTTAGTGGTGTGTACGTAGTCTTCACACGTTTTCTTGCGCGTCGTAATTCATACGACTAGTGGTAATTGGTTTATCATCGTGCAGTGTCGCGCTCATTGCAGCAGCCACGACATGACGGAGCGCTTGGGAGGTGGCGCGGGGGGGCGGCGGGGGGCGGTCGATTTCTTCCCAATTCCCATTCCCGCCAGGACACTCATGGAGTAATCCATCCGGGTGGAGTCCTCGTCCTCGTCCTCGTCCTCGTCCTCATCCTCGTCCTCATCCTCCGCCGAGGCAAACAAAGCCGAGGTGAACGCAGCCGCCTCCTCCTCCTCCTGCGACGCCGCCGCCTGCGCAGTGCGAGCCTCCGTGACACCGCGCACCGCCTGCGCCTGCTCCACCGGCGCGCCCAGCAGGCTCGCGGCCTGCTTCTTGGCCCAGCTGGGCGCGGCACGAGCCGCCGGCTGGAGCTGCGCCGCCGCCGCCGCCGGAGCCATCGCCGCCGCCGCCACCGGGGCCATCGCCGCCGCTGCCGGGGCCATCGCCGCCGCCGCTGGCCAGGGCCGGATCAAGTACTACTCGCGCGTCGTGCGATGCAAGTTGAATGAATTATCGAGGGTTTAATGACATGGCAAGCACCGGAGGAACATGAGGCGGATGACGTGGCGAGCGACGTGGCGGGCCTAGGATGCCCGTGCCCCGCCTGCGTGGGCCCGGCGAGTGGCAACCGCCGCCGCTTCTGCTGCTGCTGCTGTACCGGTGCACTGCGCTGCTGGTGGTGGTGCTGCAACACCTCATCGCTCTCCTCCGGCTCCGCCGTGCCCCCCCGGTACCACTCCGACCCGACCCGCGTCGACGACCGCGGCAACTCCTCCGCCTTGTCGATGAGGGTAGCGCGTCCCCGGGGCCACCGCACCGGCGGGGAGGGCATGTTGGCTGGAGCGAGCGCGGCGGCGGGGGAGGATGAGGGCGCGGCGGCGGCGGCGGCGGCGGCGGTGGGAGCGGCGATAGTGGCGGCAGCGGCGGCGGCGGCGGTGGTGGGGGCGGGGGCGGCGGCGGCAGCGGCAGCGGTGGCGGCAATATCGTCCACCGCATCCTGCGATTCGGAATCGTCCAAAACAGTCGCCGCGCGTTTCCTCCCTCGGGCCGCCCTCGCGTGCGCGCCCCCGCCCTCGCCCTCACCTGTGGCGGCGGGAGGGGCAGCGGCGGCGGCGGCGGTGGTGGCGCCCGCGGGGATGTCCGAGAGCTTCTGTTTCTTGAGCTCCTGGAGCCGCTGCGGTTGCATCTCATCCGCCTGCATCTCTTGATCCTTGTCGCGCCGCTGCCTTTCTGCCGCCGCCGCCGCAACCGCCACCGTCACCAACGGCGGCGCCCTCTTCCCGGCTGATCCCCCGCCGCCAGCCCTGCCCCCGGCCCCTGCCCCTGCCCCTACCCCTGCCCCTGCCCCTGCCCCGCCCCCGCTCCCGGCCCCGCCCCCGGCAACGACAGGAGACATCCGGCGCCTGAAGCCATCCAGCTCCGCTCCGCCTCGCGGCCCGCCCATGTTGCCGAACTGGCTGGCGGGGCGGGGCACCACCACCGGTCCGTCCGCCACGTTGTCCGCCATCCCCGCCGCCAAAGCCACCGCGGCGCTCAGAGAAATCCCGGACAGAGGGCCGATAACAAGTACATACCGCTCGCCGCATCACGGGATGGATATGCACCAAAGGAAACGATCACTAACATGTTTTGAATAATGCGGCGAGGATGTTACACTGTCCCTACCCGGGAAACAAAGCGAAGGGGCTCGGGCCACCGGGGGCGGCGGCGGCGGCGGGGGCGGCGGGGGCGGCGGCGGCGGCGGGGGCGGCGGCGGCG